>Ga0138256_10000075_pt1 | contig 120698 bp, 97 predicted proteins | sample KNB2016incub_MG_FD_105486 | JGI IMG/M metagenome (GOLD analysis project Ga0138256, IMG submission 105486) | Active sludge microbial communities from wastewater in Klosterneuburg, Austria - KNB2014incub_MG | ecosystem: Engineered > WWTP > Activated sludge > Unclassified | place: Austria... | reverse complement strand
TTAGTAGTTGAAGGAGAAGAATCAATAATTGCCGTTGAAGCAAAATGCCATCATTAACAATAGAGAACGGTAAAATCACAAATTCGATTTATCGTATTTACGACAATTTTGGTGCAGGGGCAGATGATTCTAATAAAGGACAATTCCCAGGGCTGCCTGCAATGTATTACCTGCAACATTATGGAAATAACCGTGCTTATATACCCTTTAGATGGTCTGTATTTATTCAATAAAATTATTATGAGTAGAAAAAAATATTTTATTTTATTTTCAGTTTTGATTTTGGTTTTATACACTTTATCAAAATTTATTTGTTTTAATAAAGATGCTTCTCCTAAAGTATCTTTTTATACTAGAAATTATACTGGTGGGTATGATAGAGATACTACTTATTATCCTGAACTTAAAATTTCAAATTACAGGGATGGTGAATATTCTGTAAATGAATTATTTCAATTAGCTAAATCATATCTTGATACATTACACAATAAATCTAAAATTGGTGGCGTAGTACTATATGGCGAAGCACCGTGTAAAAAAATGCCAACTCCAAATTCATGGACAATAGATGAATTTAAACTCGTATATTTTGATATAGTAAAAGGCATAGATTCGATAGAATTAACAAATATTGCATATTGGAAAAATGGGAAACTCAAAGTTTTGTGGAAAATTTTAAAGGAAGATAAAAAGTCAATCGATTCGATAATAAGTGTAAAAACTAAATTTAGAAGAGATTGATAAAAAACTCATGGCAGCCATAAGCAGCAGGGCAGCAGGCGGGGTGGAGAATAAGTATAAGTTTAATGCAGGTACCGAGTTATCCGAAGAACTGTATATACAGTATTACGAAACGCCCATACGAAATTACGACCCTCAAATAGGGCGGTTTACGGGTATCGATGTTTTGGCGGAGTATACTTATGGAATAAATCCGTATCAGTTTTGCATAAATAACCCGGTTATGTTTATAGATCCCGATGGAATGCGACCCTGGGCGCCATCAGAATCGGGGCAAGATGGAGGAGCGCAAATTGATTATTTAAGTTATTCTTCAGGTAATGGGCGTTATGATTGGAGTAAGGCGGAGGCTTGGGAAAATGGTGTTAACCTGGGAAATTGGTTAGCGTCATTATGGTTTGCTGGGGGGAAAATACCAACGGATGATGTAATTATAAGAGATAAGATTAAAGAATTTGTCAAAGCAGGTGATTATATTGGAGCATTTAGGTTTATTATAAACAGTTACTCTATAATTAATGAGAAAATGAAGGAAGGTGTTGATTACAAGTTTAACCCAAAAGTAGAGAATGGTGGAGGTTTCACGACAGAGTCGACTTCTTATGAAATTAATGAGAAAGGGGAACTTAAAATTTTAACATCAATTGCCGGAATTTGGGTCAGAAAAGGAATGTTTGATGATTTTGTAAACAGTAAGGTCTCATTTGCAGGGCTTGTTGGAGCAGTTTATCACGAGTCTGTTCATGTGAGGCTTATATATGGAAAGGAATCGAATTATGGAAAAGTTGTACCACTAAGAGGTACAGATGGATCGGCTATAAACGAGGTTATCGCCAGTTACCTACAGCTTACTGTAAAAATAGTTGCTACTCCAATGAGGCCAAATGAAATAAAAACAATGTCTAATTATGGTATAGTAAATTACAATCTGATTGTAAAGCCGGAACAGAAACAGAAATTTGAACCTTATTACAATTATTTTCTAACACAATTACAAAAATATAAATAAATGAAAAAACAATTTTTAATTATAACTTTTATATTTTTTTATTGTGTTTCCTTTTCACAAAATATAAAAATAATAGACTATTATAATGACTCTCTTTTTAAGCTATCAACAAAAATTATTCAGCAAGATTCCTCATACTGGCTTAATGCAGAAATAAAACTTTTAAAGAAAGTATGTGTACAAATTCCCCAAGAAATTATTTTTGATTATGGTCAGGAAAAGAAAAATCCGTTCTCAAACGCTGGAATTTTTTTAGCTAAGAACATTCGCTTTCATTTTGTCTATTTTGTTATGGATGATTGGGTAACCATAAAATACGATAGGACTGGTGATTTTAGGAAATTTATCTGTTTGAAGACAGATAGCACTGTTAAAGTAGAGGTTGATTTGCAAAGCTTATTCCCTATAGAAAAAGGCACATACAAAATTTATTATTTTGTCGATGTTTTTATTGAAGGAAAAAAAACTCGGATATTTTCAGAACCTATATATTTTGAAGCAACACATGATCCACCAAATTCTTCAAGATTTTGATATAGTTAACAATAACCAAATTGCACCCATGAATAGTATTCCCAAAGCCCATGCTACCGGAGTACAGAAGATCAGTAAAGCTGTTTCCCGAAACCGGGTTGTATATCGGTTTCGGGGGCCTTTTTTTGTTCCTTTTTTGGGCAAGCAAAAAAGGAAAATACAAAACGAAGCAATTTGTATATTTATACCTGCAACAAAAGCAAGTAAATAGATACATTCACTTAAATACTAAAACATAACCCTTCCTGCGCCAGTTCTGTGTTTGGAAAAACTTCACAGGCTTCTGATAAAAATAAATCCAGGGTTTCATATTTAGATGAGAAATGGCCAATCAGTAATTTTTTAACGCCAGCCAGTTTTGCAATTTCTGCCGCCTGTACCGTAGTAGAATGAAAACGCATCGCAGCCCGGTCTTCAAGGTCTTTTAAATACGTAGTTTCATGGTAAAGTAAGTCCACTCCTTTTACTTTTTCAGCAATGCTTTCATCATACATGGTATCAGCACAGTAAGCATAGGTTTTTGCTGCAGGCGCTGCCTTGGTTACCTGGTCATTGGGAATGATATCTCCTTTTTTAGTTTTATAATCTTTCCCTTTTTGTAATTCTTCAAAATAGGCAGAGGGGATCTCGTAAGATCTTGCCCGTTCTATATCAATGCTTCTTGGATTTTTGTTTTCACGAAATAAAAACCCCCAGCAATCTATCCTGTGTTTTACTTTAAAACATTCCACATATATTCTTTTATCATTGGCCAGTGGGCCTTCCTGGGTAATACCATGAAAATATAATGGGAAAGATAAAGTAGTGTCGGCAGCCCTTAATTGAATATTGATAATTTCTTCGAGCATCGGTGGCCCAAATAAATGCATATCGGTTGTTCGGCCCAATAATGCCATACTGGTTAAAAAACCAATGAGACCAAAATAATGGTCGCCATGTAAATGCGAAATAAAAATATGATTGATCTTACTCCTTCTTATTTTATAACGTATCATTTGTTGTTGGGTACCTTCGCCACAATCTATCAGGTATGCTTCATCCTGGGTTTGTAAAACCTGTGCGGTAGGGTTCCTGCCATAAGCAGGTATGGCAGAATTATTTCCTAGAATGGTAAGGGCCAGCATGCGGATTTTAATTTAGCGTATATTAATTTTTTTATTAAAACGGTTTTTTATTGATTTTCTTGTTCATCAAATCCATCTAAAAGCTCTCGTTCAATTTCTTCCATTTGTATCATATCCCAGGCTTCGCTTTCTGTGGGGGTAATATTAAGGGGAGCCTCAAGAGATAAATTGTTAAAAACTGATGTTACTTCTTCATTCATTTCACAAATAACAAAGGAATGGCCATGTGCGTAATACTGTTGCTGAATTTCCGCAATTTTGCCAGCCTCATCGGGAGTAAGGCTGCTTACCTCTTTTAGGTTTAAAACGATATGTGGTGGGGTCTTGTGAAGGTTTGATATTAAAAACTCTTCTAATTCGGCTGTCATAATAGCAGCGTTTTGAACTGCTAACGGCGTAATTACCGTGAATTTTTCTTTGGTATCTATTTTGAAGTTCATACTATATCATTTGCATCTAAAGTATGTAAATTAATAATAAATTCTTTTTGATATTTTAAAAGAGTGCATGTTTAAGTGGCTTATAAATGAAAAAAGGTTGCTGCACAAGTTAATTTTATTACCTTCTCAACTTTTCAACATATCAACATTTATTATTTTTAACAAACTGAACGCTGTAAATATTCGTTATTATTGTACCAATTAAACCCATAGCATGGATAATAATTTTTCAATACAGGTAAAAGAGATCATTTCATACAGCAGGGAAGAAGCCCTGCGGTTGGGAAATGATTTTATAGGAACAGAGCACCTGGTTCTTGGTTTGATCCGGGATGGTGAGAATACGGCGATCCGTATCTTAAAATCGCTGGAAGTAGATTTATATGAATTAAGAAAAGAAATTGAAATGGCAGTGAAAGATAAAACAGGGCAGAATATTGCCAACATCAATTCTTTACCGCTTACAAAGCAAGCCGAAAAAGTAATTCGCATTACCGTTTTAGAGGCCAAAGCGCTTAAAAGCCCTTTTGTAGAAAGTGAGCATTTAATGCTTTCTATTTTAAAAAATAAAGAAAACATCGCTACACAAATACTCAACCAGTTTGGTGTGGATTATGAGGCATTTAAAAATGAATCTGGCGAACAAACAGAAACACCGCCACCCAGGGCAGAGTATAATGAAGATGATGAGTTTGATGATGAAAAAAAATATGGCCAGCAACGATCTCAAAAATCGGGAGGCAATCAGCCTAAAACAAAAACACCCGTACTGGATAATTTTGGCAGGGATATAACCCGCCTGGCCGAACAAGGTTCGCTGGATCCGATAGTGGGCCGTGAAAATGAAATAGAAAGGGTTTCTCAAATCTTAAGCCGCCGTAAAAAGAATAACCCCATACTCATTGGCGAACCCGGAGTGGGTAAAACAGCCATTGTAGAAGGATTGGCATTACGCATAGTACAAAGAAAAGTTTCCCGTGTGTTATTTGATAAAAGAGTGGTAAGCTTAGACCTGGCTGCACTTGTAGCGGGTACCAAATACCGTGGTCAGTTTGAAGAACGTATGAAAGCCATTATGAACGAACTTGAAAAAAACAGGGACGTTATTTTATTTATTGATGAAATACATACCATTGTAGGGGCAGGTGGAGCAAGTGGATCATTGGACGCATCAAATATTTTTAAACCGGCGCTTGCCCGTGGCGAACTACAATGTATTGGTGCCTCTACCTTAGATGAATACCGTATGCACATTGAAAAGGATGGAGCACTTGATCGACGTTTTCAAAAAGTACTGGTTGAGCAACCTTCGGTTGATGAAGCCATATTGATACTTAATAACATTAAAAGTAAATATGAAGATTACCATAATGTAACCTATAGCCAGGATGCTATTGATGCCTGTGTAAAACTGAGCGACCGCTATATGACCGATCGTTTATTGCCTGATAAAGCAATAGATGTATTGGATGAAGTAGGAGCCCGCAAACACATCAAAAACATAAATGTTCCGGCAAATATTATTGAACTTGAAAAGAAAATAGAAGACATTAAACTGGAAAAAAACAGGGTGGTTAAAAGCCAAAAGTTTGAAGAAGCGGCTTCGCTGAGAGATACTGAAAAAAGGTTACAGGAAGACCTTGAAAAAGCAAAGGCCGACTGGGAAGAAGAAAGTAAATTTAAACGCTATCCCATCGAAGAAGAAGATATTGCAGAAGTGGTACACATGATGACCGGCATACCCGTAAAAAGAATGGTGCAGGCTGAAACCGATAAGCTACGCCGGATGGGTGAAGACTTAAATGGTGCTGTAATTGGACAGGATTCTGCTATCTTAAAAGTAGTAAAGGCCATACAACGTAACCGGGTAGGCTTAAAGGACCCAAAGAAACCCATTGGTACTTTTATATTTTTAGGGCCTACAGGTGTGGGTAAAACAGAACTTGCCCGGGCGCTTGCCCGCCACATGTTTGATAGTGATGATGCCCTCATCAGGATTGATATGAGTGAATACATGGAAAAATTTACGGTGAGCCGATTGATCGGGGCGCCTCCGGGCTATGTGGGTTACGAAGAAGGCGGGCAATTAACAGAAAGAGTAAGACGTAAACCTTACAGCGTGGTGTTACTGGATGAAATAGAAAAAGCGCACCCGGATATTTATAATATTTTATTGCAGGTATTAGATGATGGCCAGCTTACAGATGGCCTGGGAAGAAAAGTGGATTTTAAAAATACACTCATCATCATGACATCTAATATCGGTGCACGCCAGTTGAAAGATTTTGGTGATGGCGTAGGGTTTGCCACAGCCAACCGCCAGCAAAGTTCTGATGATAACAATAAAGCCATTATTGAAAAAGCGCTGAAACGTACATTTAGCCCCGAGTTCCTGAATCGTATTGATGATGTGGTAATATTTAATTCATTAACAAAAGAGAATATTTTCTCCATCATTGATATTCTTATGAAGAATGTAATGACACGCTTAAGTAACCTGGGCTTTAGTTTAGAACTTAGCCTGGAGGCAAAAGAATTTATTGCCGATAAGGGTTATGATGTACAGTTTGGCGCCAGACCTTTACACCGGGCTATACAAAAATACCTGGAAGACCCATTAGCCGAAGAGATTTTGAATGGTAGTATAAAGGCCGGCGATATTGTACTTGCAGATTTAGACAAGGAAACTCAAAAATTAAAGTTCAGCATAAAGGAAGAACCTAAAAAAAGAGAGAAGAAATCTGAAGCATAATTTCTGGTACTTGAAAATTTTTTATAAAACCTGTGGTAATTGCCACAGGTTTTTTTATCACTATTTCATTACCCGGCTATGCTTATCTATGCCTTTCATAAAATATAATATTCTGATTGAATGATTTCAAACTCAAAGGCATGATTTAATTTTTGCCAGTTTCTTACTGAGGTTAAAAACTGCTGTGATTTGTTGTAATAGTTGCCAGGTTTGCTGCAGAACACTTACATCATTGAAAAACAAGCTTAAATATCATAGCAATAAATACTTTGGATAATCGTTTAAAGGGTTAATTCAGAACATACTATAATCCATTTTTACAATTAATGGTATTAAAACCAGCTAAATGAAAAACCCATTAAATGTTTTTGCACAATTGTTAAGACAGCCTTGACAGAAAATTGAAAATTCTTGCACCTTCCAAATTATTTTTCTTTTCATTATTTCTTTTATTGGTAGTTAACCAATCACTTAAAGCACAGTATGCTGTTACCGAAATGGCACGGTATATTGGTGGCAATCAGGTTGAAACGCCCAGGGGGATAAAAAACATTGGCGGCTTCACCTATATCATCGCTGAGACAAGATCTAGCGATATGCCGGTAACCAATGGATCTACTTTCAAAGGGTTAGATGATATTTATATTGCAAAATTAAATAGTAGTGGCAGTATTTTATTTGCCAGTTATTTTGGAGGGTCAGGCTCTGAATCCATAAGCGCTAAGAATAGTTTTGAAGTGGTGGGAGATGACATTTATTTTATTTGCAGGACTTATTCAACTGATTTACCTGTTACCAATAGTACAGTCTTTGGCAGCGGGGCGGGTGATGTGGCAGTTGTCAAAATGAATTCAATTTCCGGAGCTATCGGGTTTTGTACCTATTATGGGGGCAATGCATTGGAAAAAGATGCAGATATAAAAGTTGGGAATGGGAATATTTATTTGGCTTGTATTACTCAATCTAACAATCTATCTGTTACCAATGGCAGCAGTTATAAGGGTGCCCAGGATTTGGCAATTGCCAAATTAAACGGCAATAATGGAAGTATTATCTGGTCTACTTATTTTGGCGGTAATAACCAGGATAATATTACTAACATTGAAGTAGATGCCAACACAGTCTATGTAGCTGGCCATACTAAATCAAGTCTTGCTTCCCTTCCCTCCACCGATGGCAGCATTATCCATGGCGATCATGACCTTTTTTATGCAAAATTAAATACCAATACCGGCAATACTGATTTTTTAACTTATTACGGTACAAATTCTACAGAGTATCTTAAACAACTAAAAGTAGTATCTGGCGAGGCTTACCTGCTGGGATATACTTATGGGTCTGATTTTCCTACCACCAATGGTACACTTTATAGTGGAAACTTAGATGCAACTTTGGTAAAATATAATAGCAATGGCACATTGGCTTATGCAACAATATTTGGAAGTACTGGTAACGATATACCTGTAAGTATGGAAATTCAAAGCGGGAATGTTTATTGTTTGATAAATGCAGGCGCTGCCAATTTTCCTGTTACCAATGGCAGTAATTTTAGTGGCAGTAGTACACCAATGGCAGTTACAAAATTAAGCAATACGGGTACCTTATTATTTTCTGCTTTAATAGGAGGTGTTTCTACTAATACTGCATCAGACATTAAAGTTGATTGCAACGACAATGTATTTATACTTGCCAGCATTTTTTCATCAGGATATCCTGTTACCAATGGTTCAAGCTATTCTTCACCGGGTTACAATAATGTATTGTCTAAAATTAATTGTACATCCGGCAAATTATTATTTTCTTCTTATATAACTTCTTCCAATTCTTCTTCTTTTCCTTCTATTACTTTGCTGGGCAGTGGTGTAGTGGAGATTTTAAGTGGTATTCTCGGTAACACTCAACCTGTTACTTTACCAGGTAATGGAGCCAATAGCAATACTGATTTAGTATTAATGCGTCTCAATACCTGCCCTACGGGTTTTACCGGTAGCACAGCCGTAAATCCTGCTATTCAATATATTTGTTCAAATGGTATTGCTGGGTTGATAAACATGGCACCGGCAGTATTGCCCGGTTCAGCTCAGCCACTTCAGTATATAAATGGAGTGCCAACAGTACCAGCCGATATTCCTGTTTACCATTATCAATGGCAAATTGCTGCTGCACCCGGTGGCCCCTGGTCAGATATTCCGGGCGCATTCACTCAAAATTTAACTCCTTCTAATCAAACAGCCGATAGGTATTATCGCCGCTTGTCGCAATCTATTTGCTGTGGTATAACCACGACTGAACAAATAGGGGATGTGGCTGCCATTTTAATTAGCAATACGGCTCCCACTGTGAATGCCGGGGGGCCATTTAACACTTGTGCAGGCACACCGGTTATAATTGGTGGTAGCCCAACAGCTACCGCAGCTCCGGGCAACTCCATTACTAATTATTTATGGACACCAATAGGTGGCTATACTCCCGGTAACAATGTAGCAAACCCTTCCGTATCACCAACCGTTTCTACTATTTACAATGTATTGGTAACAGATAATTTTGGCTGTCAGCAAATAGGCCAGGCTTTAGTAAATGTATATGCTGCCGATGCCGGGCCTGATAAAAGTTCCTGCTCCGGAAACACAGTACGTATTGGTACTGCACCCATCGTGGGCGTACCGGGTGTTATTTATTCCTGGACAGCCTCCCCGGCCGACCCAACTATGAGTTGTACCAATTGTGCCCAACCGGATGTACACCCAACGGTTACTACCACTTATACATTAACACTAACCTTACCTGTTTCCGGTGGTGGTACCTGTACCACTACAGATGCGGTAGTGGTTTCAGTTGTTACTGCACCCACTAATAATGGAGGCGCTTTTGGCGGACCCGATGTTACTGTTTGCTATAGCGGAAGCGACATCATTGGCACTCCGGCAGAGCCAGGGTTTACCTATACCTGGGCGCCGGGTAATTATCTTTTGGGAAATAATACTGCTCAAACCATATTTGAATCGGGATCTTTAGATTTCCCTAACCCTAATCCATTTAACTATTTTATAACAGCACAAAAAAACGGTTGCATATTTGTTGACTCTGTAAAAGCATTCGTAATAAAAGCTGATGCAGGCACCGATGGTTGCGGCCCCATATTAATAGGAACCCCGGATGGTACACCAAATATTAATGAAACATACTCCTGGACAAAAATAACAACCGGTGCAGGCACGAGTAATTTTTTAGCTGGTACAAGCAGCGCACAAGTACCGGTAAGCGGTTGCACTGAGCCGACTACATTCAGGCTGACGGTTACTTTTAATGGCACCACATGTACCGATGATGTAGTAATTTCTCAATGTGGATGCCCCAATCCAACCATTACTGTAAAAGCGCCATTTGATTGCGCAAGTTATAGTGTAAATGGAGGTAATGTAGCGTTAATCGCAACGACATCAATACCTGCTAATCTTACCTGGTCTCCCGCTGCAGGTTTATCTGCTACCACTGGGGATACTGTATATTTAACTGATAATGTTCCCCGTACTTATACCGTAACTGCCACCAATATAAATGACCCAAGCGTTTCTTGTACTAATACCATTAGTGTAAATAACCCTTCATTTATTAAACCATCATTTACGGCACAGCATGTAACTGTATGTCCTAGCACCCCAGTTAATATTGGCCAGCCACCTGTGGCAGGTTATAGCTATGAATGGTCACAGGCTTATGGACTTAATTCTACTACTATATCAAACCCGGTTGCTACTGTAACTTCCAATACCAATTACCAGGTAATAGTTACAGATGTGGGTTCGGGTTGTACTGTAAAAGATACTGCTAAAGTTCTTGTTTATAATTTACCATCCAATGTGGCCGGGAATAATATTACACTTTGTGGATCGGGCATCGCTCAATTAGGTGTAAACTCGGTACCTGGTATTACCTATCTATGGACACCTGCTGCTGCATACAACCCATCAAACTTATCCGCAAACCCAACCGTACCCGTAGCTACCACCACTACTTTTCATGTAGTAGCCACCAATACTGCGGGAGGCTGTACTATATCCGGTGATATTACCGTAACAGTGAACTCGCCTTTAGCTCCATTTAGTTTTACTAATCAGAGTTTTTGTCCCAGCACTGCGGGCGCCATACCATTACCAGCCGGGCCGTCTGGCATGAGTATTTATAGCTGGAGCCCGGCTACATCGGTACTTAACCCCAATAGCAACGGGCCAACAGCTACTACCTTAAACCCACGGCCTTCAAACAGTAGCACCTATACACTTACAGTGTATGATGCAGCAGGATGCAGCCGCAAGGCAAGTGTAACTTTTACGCCAACAGTATCGGTACCCGATGCAGGCAGTGATAAAATAATTTGTTTAAGCAATGGCCCAGTAATGCTGGGCAATGCATCAGCGCCAACGGGCGGTGGTATTATATATAGTTGGAGCCCGGCTGCCGGTTTGAGCAGTACCAGCATTCCTAACCCAATGTTTACTCCATCTGTTGCAGGTACTTTCACATTTATTATAACTAAAACTGAGGGAGGTTGCAGTACAACAGACCGGGTAACAGTAACCGTACAAGATTACAAAATTCCTGCTATGTCTTCCCAAACTATTTGTCAAAATTCATGTAGCCAGATTGGTACTATCCCTGTAGCAGGTGTTACCTATATTTGGTCGCCATCGGCTGGATTAAGCAATGCCAATATTGCCAACCCGGTTGCCTGCCCTACTGCTTCTACTACATATTCTTTAACCGCCGTAGGTACGAATGGGTGTGTAGATAAAAAGGACATCATAGTACATGTGGGAACAGACCCTTCGCCAACTGTTTATATTCCACCTGTGTTTTCGTGTTTTGGTTGGCCTTCTAACGAAAGGTTCTCTCCTATCATCAGCCCTGCTGGTACGTATAGTTTTCTTTGGAGCCCGAATGATGGTTATTTAAGTAATATTTATGTACAGAGCCCATATCTTTATTCAACATCTGTTGGGACTAAAACCTATAACCTTAAAGTAATAAACCAGGCAACTGGATGTGGCACTATTAGCCCTGGCGAGTTTACGATATTTACTTGTAATGTGGTGGCTGTTAATTTAATTCAATTTAATGCTAAAGCACAGGAGAAAAATGTAAGTTTAAACTGGACGGTAAGCAATGAAGATGACCAGGCTGTATATGAAGTGCAGTTTAGCCCCGATGCCTCTAATTTTACGACCATTGGAAAAGTAACAGCTAATGGAAGTAGTATATATAGTTTGCTACATACATCACCTGTTATTGGAATTAATTATTACCGGTTAAAAATGATTGCAAAAGATGGAAGCTTTACATATAGCAATATTAGTAAGGTTATTTTATCTCGTCAAACGGGGAGCCTTACTATATATCCCAATCCGGCAAGTGAAGCGATCAAGATAATCATGCCAGAACCTGTAATAAATAAATCAGTAAGAATCATTATTTATGGTGCAGATGGAAGCCAGGTACTTGTACAAGATGTAAGGAGCGCCAATGCAAAAGAAACAATAGACATCCGTTTTTTACCAGCAGGTATATATACTGTTTTTGTAAAAGGGAATTTTGAACATTATAATAGCCGCTTTATTATTTTAAAATAATAAATGATTGGGGATTTTAAAGGAAAATGGAAATTAATATGATGCAGTTTTACCATGCTATTTTAAAACTGAAAAGTAAAATCCACCGGGTGGCATGGTAAATGATTTTAAAATGTGTTTTAACAGGATTTTATAAAGTAACGCAGTGGGGTATCTCTTTCAAAAGCAATTCCTATTTTATAATCCACAACTGGCACAAGTGTTCCTTTAGGATTTCTTGTGCCTTTTTTATACCAATATGTTTACGACTGAGATTCGTGTTGCAAATATTTAATTGATATGCTGCTTTTGACTGGCAGTACAATATTCAATAATAATTTTCGGAATAAATACAATGTAGTTTTCATTTTCTTGTTTTTTGTTAAGTTTTTTAAAAGTTAGCTGCCTATTTTTGCCATAGCGATTTAGGAAAATCGTATTTATGATAATGATGCGCAATGTTTTATTATTAATTATGAAGTGAAAAAGATTATTATAACGATAGATGGATGGAGTAGCTGCGGTAAAAGCACCCTGGCAAAGCAATTGGCAAAAACACTTAATTATGTGTACATAGATAGCGGTGCCATGTACCGTGCCATTACATTATACTTTCTGCGTAATCATATTGATTGGACAAATGAAGAAGAAGTAAATGAAGCATTAACGCATACGCATCTTCATTTTGAATACAATCCCAAATCTTCGCAATCTGAAATATTTTTGAATGATGAGAATGTGGAGTATGTGATCCGTGACCTGGTAATTGCAGAAAAAGTAAGCGATGTGGCAGCTATTGCAGCAATACGTTCATTTGCCGTGGCACAGCAGCAGAAGATGGGTACAAAAAAAGGGATCGTAATGGATGGCAGGGATATTGGTACTACAGTATTTCCAGATGCTGAACTAAAGATCTTTATGACAGCAGATATATCGGTAAGGGTTGAACGAAGGTTTAAAGAAATGTTTGAAAAAAATCCAAACATTACGATTGAAGAAGTAAGGTCCAATCTTGAAATGCGTGATTATATAGACTCACACCGGGAAGTAAGCCCGCTACGGAAAGCCGATGATGCTGTTGTAATTGACAATACCCATTTAACAGAAGCCGAACAACTGCATTATGCAATAGCTTTGGCTATGAAATTAATTTAAAGTTATTAACTTATGCACATTATGTTGTTGTCTCATAATAAGATAGCTTGAAAGAGCATATTTTTACAATGCTAACCTATCTGCGTTGTAGTTTACAGCACCACTTCAGGTATAGAATAAATTTAATTATTAAAAAATCATAAATTGAGCTTTGGGTGATTATATTACCTGATTTTATACTTTGAGAATAAAGATACCACCTGCTTCCTGACCCTTCTCCAACGAAATTATTTTCCTTTTCAAAAATAAAATTATTGTTACAGGGCTCATCGTATAAATAGCATGGGTGCATCATTGCAATATCAAAAAAAGTTGTATCTCAAACAAAATAAACCAACAATCAATACCAACTAAAAAAAGCAACTAATATGAGAAGATTTCTTTTACTTTTAATACTGCTTCCTGTAGCATCAATTAACATCGCTAATGCACAAATTTATAGTTTAAACTGGAATGCATCTTTTTCGCCTGCCTGGGTAGCAGGCACAACCTCCCATACTGCTAATAATGTTGGCAGTTCTGGTATAAATGTAACTGCTACTTTTGTAAACTCTGCATCTGGCACTTATCAAAACTCTACTCCGGCAGTTGGAACCCCAGGTGGTATTAACTGGACATTGCCTACCCCTACTTTAACCGGCTCTATGGTGTTGTGGGTAAACTGGGTCAATACAAATCAAACAGTAACTGCTACAATTACATTTTCTGCGCCTGTTGCAAATCCTGGTTTTTAAGTTGGTGATATTGATAAAGCAACAGCTGCTACTACTGGCACAAGCGATTATCTGGATCATGTAACAGTAACTGGTATATCTCCTTTGGGGGCAACTATGAATTCTTCCGTTACTAAATTTAATCCTGCTGCTACAATCGTGGTAACAACAGGTACGAATGCTGCAAATGCAAACCCAACTGGAGGCCAGGGCGGCAATGCAGCTACCAATGCTGCCACAGGCGCTGCACAAGATGGTACGGTATTATTTAGCATTGCCGGTACAGTTAGCTCAGTTACTATTATATATAGTAATTTAAATACGGGTGGCTCGGTTGACCCATCCGGGCAAGCTGTGAACATAGGCGATATCTCATTTGCAAAAACAGTTCCTGTATCCGGCAATGTATTCAATGATATTAATGGGAATACAGTGATAAATAGCGGTGAGCTAGGTATTAAACCGGTTGCTTTATTTGTAAATGTAGTTGACGTTGCTACCGGAAATATTATTGGAACAACTACTGTAAATGCAGATGGAACTTATACCGTACCCAATGTGGCAACTAATACAAATGTTTCCATACAACTCAGTAACATTTTAGGTACGATTGGTTCTACCCTTCCTGCAAATGCAACGATAGCTGGTTATTCTAATACAACCCCATTAATAATCTCCTCAATAGGCACCGGTACAACCGGATTAACAAACCAAAATTTTGGAATTGAACGTAATCCGGAAAGCGCAGTTAACAGCCAGGTTATTGGGGTAAATCCGGGTGGAACGGTTAATACTACGATTTTGCCATCCTGGTTTGTAAATAGTAATGTAGGGCTAAATCCCAATACACAGGATTATGATGGCGGTACTGTCAATAGTATCAGGATCATATCCTTTCCTTCTAATGCAACAAGTATTACAGTAAACGGAGTAAATTATTTACCTACTGACTTAATATGGCCTGTAAATGGAGGCAGCGGACTTACCATTCCTGCACCCGGTGGCTCCCCGTCTCAAACCATTACAGTAGATCCGGTTGATGGGATAGTAGGCGTAGTAATACCATTTACAGCAATTGATAATGCAGGGGTGGAAGATTTAAGCCCGGGTAGTGTTACACTACAATATATATCTATCCTTCCAATTACTTTAGAGTCTTTTACCGCAGCGGTACAAGGCAATACAGTATTGCTAAAATGGATTGTTGAAACAGAAATAAATGTGAGCTTTTATCAAATAGAGACAAGCATGGATGGTATTCATTTTACAAATACGGGTAATATCACTGCTAACAATAACCGAGACTATTCATTCCTTATCTCCAGCCCTGCTAAAGGTGTAAATTATTTCAGGCTTAAAACGGTAGATAAAGATGGGTTTGTTACATACAGCGAAATACGTAAGGTAATATTTTGGAAAAATAGCACTTTGGAAATATTCCCTAATCCAGCCAAAGACATTTTGAATATTGCTTTCACGAATGATTTGGCTAATAAACCAGCTATTGTAAAAATTTTCTCTGCAGATGGTAAATTATTGATACAGCAAAAATATATGCTTGCTAATGCTATAGAAACAATCAACGTAAATAAATTGCTGAATGGAAATTATTTACTCATGATAGAAGGGAATGGCAAAGTGATAAACCGGCAGTTACAAATTATAAAATAGCCATTGAGATACAACCATTTTTAGTAGCGCCTAACAAAACGGGCGCTACTTTTTTATAGCTAATAATTTGACTATAAAAAACAATTAATCATTTCGTCAATAGATTTTTCTGTATTAAAGAAGGAATTCAGTTTTATAATCACATTTTCTACTATCGCATCCGGGCAACTGGCACCACTGGTAATTAAAATTTTTACAGGTTTTTTAGCGGGTAGAAAGTCAAGGGTAGTTTTTTCTTCTTTTGTATGAAAATCAAAATGGATTATTTCTTTTTCGGATATTATTTTATCTGCACTGCTTATAAAGTAAGTTGGCAGTTTCTGCTCACACAATTCTACCAGGTGTGATGTGTTGCTGCTGTTGTAACCGCCTACAACTATTGCCAGGTCAGCATCCTGCGCCACCATGCCATATACAGCGCTTTGGTTATCATTTGTAGCATAGCATAAAGTATCCTTAGTGTCTGCAAATCTTTCTTCTACATTTGTTTCATCTAAAGCATATTTTTTTACCATTACCTGTTTTAGATAATTGGAAATAGCCTGCGTATCGCTTGCCAGCATAGTAGTTTGATTTACCACACCAATACGCTGCAGGTCATTCTCTACATCAAAGTTTTCTGAAAATCTCCCGGCAAATTCTTTATTAAAGTTACCAGCAGGTTTTTCGCCTGAAATATATTTTCCAAGTTCAATAGCTTCTTTCATATCATTCACCACTATAGTAGGGGTTGCAATTGCAGCATGCGAAAATGTAGCTCTTGTTTCTTCGTGCGTGGGTTTGCCATGTACAACTACCGTATAATTTTTCTTTGCAATTTGCTCACTCCGGTTCCATACTTTTTCTACAAAAGGGCAGGTGGTATTATATTCCGTGGTGGTAAGACCTATTTCATTAAGTTTTTCTTCTGTTTTTAATGTGGTGCCAAAAGCAGGAATCAATACAATATCATCGCTGGTAAGCGTTTCAAATGGAATCAGGTTTTTGCCCGCCGTATTTTGGATAAACTGAACCCCCAGTTGCTTAAGATCGGCATTCACCCGGGGGTTATGTATCATTTCGCTCAATAAAAATATACGCCGGCCGGGATTTTCTTCAATGGTTCGGAAAGCAATTTCAATGGCATTCTCCACACCATAACAAAAACCAAAATGCCGTGCCAGGAAAATTTGTACCGGCCCAAAATCAAGCAGGGTAGGAGAAAAATCTTTTTTCATTTTATCTTTCTCTTTCCGCTTATTTTTAATGGCTGTGATGAGTTTACTTCTATAGGTAAAGGGGATGGTAAATTGTTTCATTATATAAATTGCATGTACAAATTTACAGCTTAATTTTGAATGGATTTTTTGTAAACGATATTTTGACCCACAATTATGAATACTGCAACAGATGCTGACTTATCCTGGATGAATAATACCAATGTGTACGAAGTAAACCTTCGTCAATATACGAACTCCGGTACCTTAAAAGCGTTTGCAAAACATTTACCCAGGTTACAAGAGATGGGAGTGGAAACACTTTGGTTTATGCCATTAACCCCTATTTCGCAAAAAGAAAAAAAAGGAACTCTGGGAAGTTATTACGCTTGCAGTGATTATTGTTCCATCAATCCTGAGTTTGGATCGCATGACGATTTTAAAGAACTTGTAGCTACTGCCCATGCAATGGGGTTTAAAGTTATAATTGATTGGGTAGCCAATCACACCGGGTGGGACCATACCTGGACGCATCAGCATCCTGGATATTATAAAAAAGATGCACATTCCGACAGCTTCAAAACGGCACATGGTATGGATGATATTATTGAATTGGATTTTGATAATGCCCATTTAAGAAAAGCGATGATTGATGCCATGGCTTTCTGGATTCATGAATTTAATGTTGATGGTTTTAGGTGTGACCTTGCTTTTTGGGTACAACTCGATTTTTGGGTAGAAGCTAAAAGAGAATTACAAAAAATTAAAAAATTATTTTGGCTGGGTGAATTCGATATGCTGGATCACCCCTTGTATTTAGAAGTTTTTGATGCTTCATATACCTGGACATGGATGCATAGTACAGAAAAATATTATAAAGATGATGGAGCTAATTTTCCCGGTTTACTAAAAATATTAAATCGTTATTTGTCACATCATCCAAAATTACCTGCATGGTTTACCAGCAATCATGATGAAAACAGTTGGAACGGAACCGAGTTTGATAAATATGGTGAAATGGCCACAATGTTGCAGGTGTTTAGCCTTACTTTTCCGGGAATGCCCATTATTTACAGCGGCCAGGAAATACCCAATAAAAAAATGCTAAAGTTTTTTGATAAGGATGAATTGGATTGGAATAATGGTTGCAGGCTCAATGATTTTTTTAAAAGATTCCTAACTCTCCGCAAGCAAAATAAAGCCTGTAGTACAGGTGTCAAATCCTCCCTATTTTTTTTAGATAACAATCCTACTCCTGTATTGGCTTTTGTAAGAACGAATGAAGAACATAAACTATTGGTGGTTTTAAATTTTAGCAATAAGCCGCAGGAGTTTAAACCCTTTTTACAAAAAGAATATGGTGCTTTTTCTAATGTATGGATACCAGAAAATATATCCGTTGCACCGGGCATTTATTTTAAGATGAATGCCTGGGAGTATAGAGTTTACCAACAAATTCCATAATGAGTTTAGTTATAAACCCGATATTCACAATTCATGCAAACCGCATTTAAAACAAAATTTCTTTTTAGGTTTTAATTACCTTGCAGCCATGCAGCAATATTTACATTTACTAAAACATATAATAGATCACGGCAACGATAAAAGTGACCGTACAGGTACAGGTACCCGTAGTGTATTTGGCTATCAAATGAGGTTTAATTTGCAGGATGGGTTCCCGATGGTGACAACTAAAAAAACGCATTTAAAAAGTATCATCTATGAGTTACTTTGGTTTTTAAAAGGGGATACCAATATTGCGTGGCTCAATGAAAATAAAGTAAGCATTTGGAATGAATGGGCCGATGAAAGAGGCGAACTGGGGCCGGTGTATGGTAAGCAATGGAGAAGCTGGCAAGGTGCAGGTGGCGAAGAAATTGATCAAATAAACGAAGTGATCCAGCAGCTTAAAACAAATCCCGATAGCCGTAGAATGATTGTAAGTGCCTGGAATGTGGCTGATCTTCCTAAAATGAAATTGATGCCCTGCCATTGCCTTTTTCAATTTTATACTTCTGCGCCCGATGAAAATGGAAAACGAAAATTGAGTTGCCAGCTTTACCAGCGCTCTGCCGATGTTTTTTTGGGAGTGCCTTTCAATATTGCTTCTTATGCATTGCTTACGTTAATGATAGCCCAGGTTTGCGACATGTTACCCGGCGAATTTATTCACAGTTTTGGCGATGTACATTTGTATAATAATCATTTTGAACAGGCACACTTACAACTCAGCAGAACCCCGTTTGCATTGCCAAAAATGATTTTAAATCCTGCAGTAAAAGATATTTTCAGTTTTAATTTTTCTGATTTTGATTTGCAGCATTATGAAAGCCACCCTGCCATTAAAGCGCCGGTGGCAGTGTAATAAATACAACCAATATTTTTTGGGTTTGTAAATTGCCGGATTGCTTTGGTAATTTTGAAAATTAATAAATTTTACTTTGTATATTGATCATCCACAAGTCGCCAAAGCTTAAGTGGGTTGATTTCTTTTAAAGCATCCGGCAGCAATTCTTCTGCTACATTTTGAAATGCTAATGGCCGGGTAAAACGCTTTATCCCATCTGCCCCCACTGAAGTGAACATGCTGTAAGTAGTAGCCGGAAACGGCCCTCCATGCTGCATGGCCGGGCATACTTCCACACCGGTAGGTACCCCATTAAAAATAAAACGACCACATGTGGATTGTAATATTTTTAAGAGTTCTTTTTGTTGCTCCGCTTCTTTAATCGTGGCGCCCAATGTGCAGGTAAGCTGGCCTTCCATCTGTGTTGCCACTTGTTTCATTTCGTTTATATCGTTACATAATACAATGAGGCAATAAGGGCCAAACACTTCCTGCCTCAAAATTTTATTGGCCATAAATTCTTTTGCTGTAATACTTGTTAATAATGCTGTTCCCACTAAAGGTTCATTGCTTTGAGTAGTTGTTGATATTTTTTTTACTTCTTTTTGATCGGTACTCAATTTCTTCTTCAATTCATAATTTTGATAGATGCCCTCATTAAGCATAGACACGGGGATTGCATCATTTATTTTTTCTTGTAAGGTTTTTATAAAAGTACCGGCGTAATCATCATTTTGTATTACAATAATACCGGGCTTGGTGCAAAATTGCCCTGCATCTGTTAAGATACTTTTCGATAATTCAACGGCATAGCTTTCGGCAGATTCTTTCATTTTCCCGGGTAAAATATACACCGGGTTTGTACTGCCCATTTCTGCAAAAACGGGTATCGGTTGTTCCCGGCTATTTCCCCAATCAAATATTTGTTTGCCGGCTGTATATGAACCGGTAAAGCCAACGGCCTTTATTACAGGATGCATTACCAATATTTTAACCAATGAAAGATCTGTGACATGTACATGCATAAAAAGATGGGGAGGCATATTGTTTTCTTTTATAGCCTCATCAATAATTTTAGCTACTGCCGTACTGGTAGCTGCATGTTGCGGATGTGCTTTTACAACTACACTACAGCCGGCTGCCAATGCACAGGCAGTATCGCCACCCGCAGTAGAATAGGCAAAAGGGAAATTGCCTGCTCCAAATACCAATACCGGGCCCAGTGGCACATTCATTTTTTTAATCACCGGTTTATTTTTTTCAGTGGGAATTTGAATCCTGATATCCATCCAGTAACCATTTTTGCAGGTATCGGCATAGCTTGTAAGTTGAAATACAGTCCGCTTTAGTTCGTTGAGTAACCTTGCCGCAGGCAAATGCGTTTCCTGCATTGCAATTTTCACCAACTCGTCTTTATTTTTTAATAACCGGTTTCCTATGTCATGCATACATGTAATACGCCGGGAGAGGGAAATATCCTGGTATTGATTAAATGCTAATTTTAATGATTCCATTTTGGCATTTATTTCATGGAGTTTCACATTGCTGTACATAATAATATCATTTAATGAGAGCTATATTCCACATTTTTTTAAATGCAATTATTTAGCCATTTAAGTAAAGAAGAATTATAAATCTTGTCATCAGTAAATTTACGAGGTAAAAAAGCGTATTTAAGTTGAACATATAAAAACAAATATGTATCTTACAGCACTAAAAATATACCCGTTTTAGAATGACTAAAACTTTATTATCAATCGCCCTTGCCCTTTTCTTTTTTTCTGCTTCAGCACAATTACAAGATAAAGAACTTCTTAAAACTGATAAGAATGAAATTGCCATTAAACCCGACAAGCTCATAAACATTTTTAATGCAAAAAAAGGAGAAATTGTAAAGCTTGAATGTATTGATGGAGCTACCATTGCATTTACAGTAAATATGAATGTATGGAACCAGGAACTGGTACGTACAATTGGTGGAAAATTAGAGGGTAATAAAGAAACTTACATTACCCTTACCCAGGCAGATCTTAAGCAGGGAATTCTATATGAAGGGAATATCATTTCGCACAAATCAAATACTGCTTTTAAAATATTTACGGCTAAAGATGGTGCGGTTTATCTGCAAAAAACCACTAAAGACAATATCCTGGTTACCGATTAATGATCTTCAATTGCTTTATGAAAACATATTTACGATTTTTATTTTTTATTGTCTTTTTTATTTCCGGCCAGCTATTTGCCCAGCCATATAATAGTTTGCCCGGGGCACAGCATGTTATTTTCCTGGACTTTGATGGTTATACTGTAACAGGTACTTCCTGGAACAGCAGTTATAATGGGGGTAACCCAATAGTATGTGCTGCTTCAGGATATTCCGATGCCGAAGTAAGAACTGTGTTTAATATGATGACTGAAGATTACCGTCCATTTAACATCAATATTACCACAGATGAAGCGGTATATGATGCAGCATCCATTCAGCAACGTATGCGGGTTTTATTTACCCCTACTAAGAACTGGTACCCACAATCAGCCGGAGGAGTGGCATACTTAAGTACTTTTGGTTCTATCTCTAATAAAGTGTGTTTTATTTTTACAAGTGCTTTGGGAAATGCATCTAATGCAGGCGAAGCGGGTTCTCATGAAGCTGGCCATACACTTACACTTCAGCATCATAGTGAATTTAATGCCTTGTGCGAAAAAACAAATGAGTATAACAGCGGTACCGGATCCGGCGAAACAAGTTGGGCTCCTATCATGGGTGTAGGGTATAATAAGAATATGACTTTATGGAGCGATGTTGCATCCAATTTTTCATGTACGTATATGCAGGACGATTTAGCCGGCATCACCAGCATACCCAATAATGGCGTTGCTTACCGGGCAGATGATCATGGTAATGATATCAATACTTCCACCGATTTGGTGATGATAGCAAGTGCTTTTAGCGATAGTGGCATCATAGGTACCAATACCGATGTGGATATTTTTCATATTACGATAGCTACAAAATCTTACTTAAATATTATCGCTAAACCATGGAGTTTGGGCACTCCCAACTCAAAGGCAAACCTGGATGTATCGCTTATCGTTAAAAACAGTACGGGGCAAACCATTCGTACACATGAACCACTAAATGTATTAAATGCCTGGGTGAATAATTTATTACTGGAACCCGGGGAATATTATATTCAAATAAAAGGAACAGGCAATGCAAATCAAACGGGGTATGGTAGCCTGGGCAAGTATTATATTACCGGTGATGTAACGGCAGCATTGCCTATGCCGTTAGCAGCAGCCCTGGTTGCTTCAGATACGGTTATCTGTAAGGGTAGTAGTATTGATTTCTTTGATCAATCGCAGGGCAGCCCTACATCCTGGACATGGACGTTTACAGGCGGAACCCCTTCTGTATCTAATGCACAGAACCCTGTAAATATATTGTACGCCAATGCCGGTACCTTTGCGGTTAAGCTTACAGTGTTTGATGCTGTTACGAATAATAGCCGAACTTATAACAGCTATATCCGGGTAAACAACCTGCCTACTTTAAATATTGTTCCAACCAATCCGTATATCTGTGGAAATAATACAACAGCGCTAATGGCAACTGGTGCACTGGCTTATCAATGGAGCCCTGCAGTGGGTTTAATTAATACCAATTTGCCCCGCACTACAGTAAATGGAATTTCTGAAAATACTACCTATACGGTAATGGGAACAGATGTAAATGGTTGTACCGGCAGTAAAGATGTTATGGTACAATATTACCCTCCATTACAATTGATAAAATCTCCTGCCACCGAAAGAGTGATTGTATGCCGCTATGATTCTACTGAACTTTCGGTAACCGGCGCTGAAAACTATACCTGGTCGCCTGGTACGGGTTTAAGTAATACCAATACAGGAAATGTAAAAGTAAGATTAGATGAAGGAAGCCGTTTTTATACAGTAACCGGTACCGATGCCAATGGTTGTTCTGCCAGTATTTATTTTTCTGTATTGGCACGGGCTTGCGACTCATTAGCAGCAAATGTTTATGTTGATAGCTCTGCCATTTGTACACCTACCTGTGTTACGTTTAGAGATTCTTCAACCGGACATCCTACATCATGGCAATGGAGTTTTCCCGGCGGAACACCTGCTACCTCTTCTTTACAAAACCCCGGGCTTGTTTGTTATGCTGCTCCCGGTTCTTATGATGTGAGTTTAATGGTTTCAGATGGGGTAGATATTAGTACAAGAACTTTTTCGGGCCTTATTGTTGCGGCGGATATGCCGGTGGTTACAATGACAACTGCTTTACTACCACTTTGTAAAGGAGATACAGGTGGCATTAAATTAAGTGGCGCACAATATTATATGTGGAGTTTCGACCCTTCCTTAATTTTCCCTGCTTTCCCTGATTCTATCCGTATTAATCCAGTGGATACTACTACGTATTACGTAAAAGGGTTTATCAATGTATTTAACAATAATGGTTACAACAATTCAGGAAATAGTTTTGTACAATGCAGCGATACGGAAAGCATTAAAATAAATGTAGTGTATTGTGGTACCGTTCCGCTTAAGATTATTTATTTTACTGCCTTGCAAAATGGAGAAGCCATACATACACAATGGAAATTAGCCGAACAGGAATCTGTTGATTACTATGAACTGGAACGTAGCCTGGACGGGATACATTTTGAATCCATTCAAAAAATTACAAGAACACAAAAAGATACCTATGGTTGGGTTGATAAAAATATTACAGCGGGTTACCCTGTCTTTTATTATCGGTTACGTTGCCAGTTGGCAGGAGGCAGAACGATATATTCTAATATAGAAAAAGTAGTGATGCAAAATAAATATGATCAATGGCTGAGTATCCGGCCAAACCCGGTAACCACTAACATGGAATTGGTATTTATTGCAGATAAAAATGGAATGGCAACCCTTACCATTCATGATATGCCGGGTAAATTAATGTATAAAGAATCTTTTGAAGTACTAAAAGGATACCGGGATAAAAAAATAAATCTTTCAGCGCTTTTACCGGGTGTTTACATGGTTCAGTTAAAAATGGGTGAAAAACAAATAACTCAAAAAGTAATTCGGCTTTAATCAGCCTTTTGCTTTTCATAAGCAACTTTCACTTCATCCAGCATTTTAATAAATTTTTGTACATCGGGGTCATAACCGTACCCTTCCGGGCGCAACCGCTTGCCCTCATCATTAATAAAGAAATAAAAGGGTTGTGCATTGGCGCCAAATTGTGTAACCTGTATATCTGAGTTGAGGTCGCCCAGCGTTTCAATTCTTTCTCCCAATGCTTTTGATTCATATTGTTCTTGTAACGGAATTTCTATATCATGTACATCTACATATAAAGATGCAATTACAAAATCTTCCTTTAATCTTTTCATTACTTCAGGGTTACTCCACACACCGGCTTCCATCTTTCGGCAATTTACACAGGTAATGCCTGTAAAATCAAGCATCAGGGGCTTATGTACTTTTTTTGCCACTGCTTTGGCTTCATTAAAATCAAAGTAAGTGATCATACCGAATTTTTTTACCACTTCGGGTTCCAGTACATGCATACGTTCAAAATATTTTACGGGAGCAGGAAGCTGTGCGGTATTTTGATTAGCAGCACTATTTACATTGGTATTTCCTATGTAATCTTGGGTACCCAATGGAGGCAAGAATGCTGATACCCCTTTTAATGGGGCGCCCCACAAGCCCGGTACGAGGTACACCGAAAATGCAAAAGCAGCAATTGCAAAAAATAAACGGGTTACAGAAAGATAAGGAACACCAAAATCATTTTTTGGCAATTCATCATCATGATGAAACTTTAATTTTCCTAATAAATAAACCCCCAATAATATAAATATTACGATCCAGAGGGAAAGGTATATTTCACGATCCAGTAAACGCCAGCCTTTAGAAAGATCGGCATTTGATAAGAATTTTAATGCCAGTGCCAATTCCAGGAAACCAAGCGTAACTTTTATGGCATTGAGCCATCCGCCTGCTTTGCCCAATACACTTAGCTTAGATGGGAAAAAGGCAAATAAAGCAAAGGGGAAAGCCAGTGCCAATGAAAAACCAAACATGCCCATGAGTGGCCCATAAAAGTTTCCTTTAGCAGCCAGTACCAGCAGGTTTCCAATAATGGGCCCGGTACAGGAGAAGGATACTACCACCAGGGTAAGCGCCATGAAAAAGATGCCGCTAAAGCTACTAATACTGGCTTTTTTATCTACTCCCGTACTCCAGGAGGCAGGGAGGCTAATATCAAATGCTCCTAAAAATGAAATCCCAAAAATCAGGAATACAGCAAAAAATACCAGGTTGGCGATCCAGTTGCTGGCTAATTTATTTAATGCCGAAGGCCCAAATATGATGGTGATTAAAAAACCAAGCAATGTAAAAATGAGAATAATAGAAATGGCATACCATATTGCATTCTTCCTTCCTTCAATAGGTGTTTTGCTGCGCTTTGTAAAAAAACTTACGGTAACTGGTATCATAGAATATACACAGGGAGTAAGTAATGCCAGTAGGCCACCACCAAAGGCAGTTAAAAAGATCCACCACAATGATTTTTTGTCTGCACCATTAATAGGCGCATCATCTTGGTCAATTGCCGATAATTGTGTTTCCTGTGCAGGAATCAGGAAATGAATTTTTTCTTCAAAAGGAAGGTATTCATCCCCCTTTTTTTCTAAGTAAGAAAAAATTCCTTTTATATACAGGCTATCTTTATTTGAGAGTTTAAATATTTGTTTCCACGTGGCAGAATCTGTAAGGTATTGAACATCCACACCCAGCATCGGGTCTTTTTCTTTAATGGCAACAGGCGTTTCAATGATTCCATTTACCAGGTAATTGTGTATAGAACTATCAAAACTAAAGGTAGAAGCAGGAGCATCGGGGTCACCGGGAACTGTGCTGTACAGTTTGATACCGGCTGCAATCTTAGCTTGAACAATAAAGACCGCTTCATTCTTATTCAGCCTTTCGGTTTTATATGAAAAAATAACGCCTGTACTGTCATTCGCAAAAGCCGAAATACCCATTTGGCTAAATAAGCATATTAGTAAAAAGATCTTTTTTGTAAATTTCATATCATGAATCTGGTGTAATGAATGAGAAATGCTGCCTGGCATGGGTACAAATATAAACAGGCTTTTATTAAGAATAATACCCCGAAATGATATTAACGATTTGTGCTGTAATTTATTTAGATGAATCCTATCTGAAACATGCAAAAAAAAACTCTGCATTTGCAGAGTGATGTACCACGTACGGGATTCGAACCCGTGATTCCTCCGTGAAAGGGAGGCGTCTTAACCCCTTGACCAACGCGGCATTCCGTTTTAAAGGACGGCAAAGATAATATGATGAAGATTGCCCACCAAATTTTTTGAAAAAAAGCAGGTGTTTGTACTGCCGTTGCAGTGAGTGACACAACGATGCCCGGCTATGCAGGATGTATATTCAAAAAAAATCGCTTTTAATATCTCTTACATCTTGCTACCTTTGCAGCGCAAATTTCAACATTTTAAAATCAAAGATATGAGTACAATTAAAGTTGCCATTAATGGATTTGGCCGTATTGGCCGCCTTGTTTATCGCCAAATTTACAATATGGAAGGGATTGATGTAGTTGCGGTAAATGATCTTACCAGCCCTGCGGTATTGGCGCACCTGTTAAAATACGATAGCGCTCAAGGGCGTTTTAATGAAGATGTAAAAGCAACCGATGATGCCATTGTAGTAAATGGCGAAACGATAAAGATATATGCACAAAAAGACCCTGCACAAATACCCTGGAAAAATCATGATGTAGATGTGGTATTGGAATGTACCGGTTTTTTTACTGATAAAGGCAAAGCAGAAGCGCATATACAAGCAGGTGCTAAGAGAGTGGTAATTTCTGCACCCGCAACCGGCGATTTAAAAACGGTAGTATTTAATGTGAATCATGATATTCTAGATGGTAGCGAAACGATTATTAGCTGTGCAAGCTGCACTACCAACTGCCTGGCGCCAATGGCAAAAGTGCTGAATGATAATTTTGGCATCCTGGTAGGTAGTATGACAACGATACATGCCTATACCAACGACCAAAATACATTGGATGCCCCACATCCTAAAAATGATTTACGCAGGGCAAGGGCTGCTGCCGCCAATATTGTTCCAAACAGTACCGGCGCTGCCAAAGCAATTGGCCTGGTGTTGCCGGAACTTAAAGGTAAACTTGATGGTGGTGCACAAAGGGTTCCTGTAATTACCGGTTCATCTACAGAACTTATTTGCCTGCTGGCAAAAAAAGTTACCCTGGATGAGGTGAACAGTGCTATGAAAAAAGCCAGTAACGAAAGCTTTGGTTATAACGAAGATGAAATTGTGAGTAGCGATATTGTTGGCATGCACTACGGCTCTTTATACGATGCTACCCAAACAAAAGTAATTACATCCGGCGATAGCCAAATCGTAAAAACCGTAAGCTGGTACGACAATGAAATGAGCTATGTAAGCCAATTGGTACGTACGGTTCATTATTTTGCAAAATTGATTAGCAAATAAATTTTTATTTTATAGTATTTATAACCACAGCTATTTTGCTGTGGTTTTTTTATGGTGCTGGCAAAAAAAATGAATAAGCAGGAATCATTCATTTAAAAATATTTAAATGATATGTAAACCTGTAAACCGGTATTTTTGCGTAAGCTTTACACAACTTTAATCTCTTTTATGACTACATTTTCTGGTTATGATTTCAAAGATCAAAAAGCACTCATACGGGTGGACTTTAATGTGCCTTTAGATGAGCATTATAATATTACGGATGATACCCGGATGAAAGCAACATTACCTACCATTCGCAAAGTATTGAACGATGGTGGAAGTGTGATCTTAATGAGCCATCTTGGCCGGCCTAAAGATGGCCCTGCAGAGAAATATTCTTTAAAGCATTTAGTACCGCATTTAAAAGAATTACTGGGAGGTACGCCAGTTTACTTTGCCAATGATTGCATAGGAACCGAAGCAATAGAAAAAGCATCTGCTTTAAAACCGGGCGAAGTATTGTTACTGGAAAATCTTCGTTTTTATAAAGAAGAAGAAAAAGGAGATGCTGCCTTTGCAGAAAAATTATCAAAATTGGGCGATGTATATATAAATGATGCCTTTGGTACTGCTCACCGTGCACATGCCTCTACGGCTGTGATAGCTGGTTTTTTTAAACCGGCAAACAGGATGTTTGGCCTGGTGATGGAAGGTGAAGTAAGAAGTGCAGAAAAAGTATTGCACCAGGCAGAAAGGCCTTTTTGTGCCATTATTGGGGGTGCTAAAGTTTCTGATAAAATATTGATCATTGAAAATTTATTAAATAAAGCAAGCGATATAATTATTGGTGGCGGAATGGCATATACATTTATAAAAGCAAGAGGCGGCCACATTGGCAATTCTCTTTGCGAAACAGATCGTATGGATACAGCGCTTGAAATATTAAAAAAAGCAACCGGAAAAAACGTAAGTATTCATTTGCCCGAAGATTCTGTTATTGCAGATAAATTTGATGCTATGGCAAATACAAAAACATCGCCGAGCGACCAGATACCCGATGGCTGGATGGGCCTGGACATTGGACCAAAAGCAATTGGCATCTTCTCAGAAGTGATTCAAAAATCAAGAACCATTTTATGGAATGGCCCCATGGGCGTTTTTGAAATGGAAAAATTTCAGGCAGGAACAAAAGCCATTGCCGAAGCAACTGCAAAAGCCACAGCCGCTGGCGCTTTTAGCCTGGTAGGCGGCGGTGATAGCGTTGCTGCCATAAATAAATTTCAACTGGCAAACCAGGTAAGTTATGTGAGTACCGGCGGCGGCGCTATGCTGGAATATTTTGAAGGTAAAATTTTACCGGGTATTGCCGCATTAAATGAAGATTAAATAAAAGATTCAGTTCAAAATAAGGGTATTACCATTTATGTATTTTCTCTTATGAATGAATATAAAAGTTTATTTTTATATACTTAAACCTTAAAACAAATTATTATGAAAGCGGGTATTTTAATTTTAATAATCGTATTGGTTGTAGTTGGCTTCATGGGCTGCAACGGATATAATGGATTGGTAAAACAAGACGAATCTGTTAAGAAAGCATGGAATAATGTACAAACGGAATATCAAAACCGTAATGACCTGGTAGGGAATTTAGTAAATACTGTAAAAGGCGCTGCAAATTTTGAGCAAAAAACACTTACAGATGTAGTGGAAGCCCGTGCAAAAGCAACCAGTGTAAATATTAATGCCGATCAGCTTACCAATGAAAAAATGGCTCAGTTTCAGGCAGCACAAGGTCAAATGAGTTCTGCATTAAGCCGGTTATTGGTTTCTGTAGAAGCTTATCCGCAATTAAAAGCCACAGAAAATTTCACCAAATTGCAGGGCCAGTTAGAGAGTATTGAAAATAATATTAAAGACTCCCGTAAAAAGTTTAATGACGAAGTAAATGTTTACAATACGAAAGTAAGATCATTCCCAATGAATATTTTAGGCGGTATGTTTGGCTTTAAACCCCGTGATGGTTTTAAAGCTGATGAAGGCGCAGAAAAAGCTCCCCAGGTAAACTTTGATCAACCTGCAAATGCAAAATAAACGCAGCATTGGATATATCATTGGGGGCGTATTTATTTTAATAGCGCTATATGGGATAGTTACCTATAATGGATTTATTAAAAAGGAAGAAAAGGTAAACAACCAATGGGCCGAAGTACAAAATGCATATCAAAGACGCCTGAACCTGGTACCCAATTTAGTGAGTACGGTACAGGGCGGAGCCGACTTTGAATCGGGCGTATTGTCACAAATTACCGAAGCCCGCTCTAAAGCAAGTTCCATAACGGTTAATGAACCAGATTCGGAAAGTAATAACCGCCAATTGGCAGCCCAGAATGAATTGGCATCTGCTACCAATATGTTAATTGCCCGGATTGAAAAATATCCGGAACTTAAAGGTACAAAGGCATTTAGCGGGTTGCAGGTGCAATTAGAAGGAACCGAAAGAAGGATCAAAGTAGCCCGAAAAGATTTTAATGAATCGGTGCAAATATATAATACAGGGGTAAAAACATTTCCTGCAAATATCATTGCAAAAGTATTCGGATTTGAACCCAAACATGGTTTTGAAGCTTCGGAAGAAGCCGATAAAGCAGTTGAAATTAAATTTTAGCCATGGGTATTTTTTCGTTTTTTAAAAAAAGGAACCGTTATTTTTCTGAAGAAGAAAAGCAACAGATCGTTGATGCTATTCGTAAGAGTGAGCGGACTACCAGTGGAGAAATCAGGGTGTTTGTAGAAAGTAAAAATTCCTTTGTAGATCCTGTTGATCGAGCTTCCCAGGTTTTTTTTAAATTAAAAATGGATGAAACCGAACACCGGAATGCGGTATTATTATACCTCGCCATGAAACATCATGAGCTGGCGCTTTTTGCAGATGAAGGAATTTATAAAGCAATAGGGAAAGAGTTTTGGGATCATGAGGTTTTATTATTGATCAGGTCTTTTAAAGCCGATCGTCTGGTAGAAGGTATTGTGAATTGTGTTGTTGATATAGGAAAATTATTGCAGGAAAAATTTCCTTACGAACCGGCTACAGATAAAAATGAATTGCCTGATGATATCGTATTTGGTAAGTAATATTGTAAAAGGCTTTTAAAAGCATGAAAAAAATATTTCCATTATTTCTTGTTCTATTATTTTGTTTGCCTGCATTGGCACAAAATAATTTTAGCCTGGATGCTTTATTAAAACCCGGTTCTGCACCCCGTACATTGGTAAATGATTATACCCAAACGCTAACTGCTGACCAATTGCAGGCGCTGGAACAAAAATTAGTCGCCTTTGATGATAGTACGACCAACCAGGTAAGTGTGGTTATTATACCGGGCCTTGATGGAAAAGAAATTTCTGATGTAGCGATACAAATGGGCAGGGCCTGGGGTATAGGCGGAAAATCTTTTAACAATGGGGTATTGTTACTCATTGCAAAAAATGACCATAAGCTTCATATTGCAGTAGGGTATGGTTTAGAAGGCGCTATTACTGATTTGTATGCTTCTCAAATTATTGAGGATATTATTGTTCCTAATTTTAAAGGGGATGATTATTACCGGGGCATAGATATGGGCACCGATGCAATAATGGATGCAGCCCAGGGTAAATATCATGTTGCAAGAGAAAGAGGAGAAGGAAAAATTCCGGGCCGCTCTATTTTGCTGGTTATTTTCCTGGTAATTATTTTCCTTATTATAGTAGGGGGCGGTGGCGGAAATGGTGGTTCTTTTATGAGCCGGAGAGGATACCGTGGTTTTAATGGCCCCTTTATATTCCCATCGGGCGGAAGCGGAAGCAGTAGCTGGGGCAGTAGTGGTGGCGGTTTTGGTGGCGGTGGCGGCGGTGGATTTGGTGGCTTTGGCGGTGGCAGTTTTGGCGGCGGCGGAGCCAGTGGCGGATGGTAAAAAAAATATTAAAAAAAGCGCATTTTTGAATGCGCTTTTTATTTTTTATAATGAATTTAAAACAATCCAAAAAGGGTACTGTCTATTTGTGAAATGATTTTACCCAGGTCCTCATCATTTTCAGCAAACTTATTATTATCTGCATCTATAATAAGTAATTTACCTTCTTTATAATTATCTATCCATTGATTATAGTAATCATTTAATTTTTTAAGATAATCTAATCTTATATTTTCTTCATACTCCCTTCCTCTTTTTTGAATTTGAGCTACCAGGGTAGGTACGGATGCCTTGAGATATATGAGTAAATCCGGTGGCTGTACCATACTCTTAAGGGTTTCAAAAAAAGTATAGTAATTGTTGAAATCCCTTTTTCCCATCAGCCCCATATCATGCAGGTTGGGTGCAAAAATATTGGCATCTTCAAAAATGGTCCTGTCCTGTATCACGGTTTCTGTACCACGGTGTATTTCTAATAATTGGGTAAGCCTGCTGTTTAAGAAATAAATCTGGAGATTAAAGCTCCAGCGGGGCATGTCTTCATAAAAATCATTCAAATAAGGATTATGATCAACATCTTCAAAATGCGGGATCCATTTGTAATGTTTACTCAGTAACTGGGTGAGCGTGGTCTTTCCGGCGCCAATGTTCCCGGCCACTGCAATATGTTTTATTTTTTTCGACTTTGCCATATATATGAAGTAGGATGTTCAAAGTATGAAATATTAATCAAAAAAATAAATTAATAATTCATTGAAGTATTTATTTTAAAAAGTTGAATTAGTAATACTGTAACCCCATGGATTGCCTCACTTGTAAAAGTGTAGCTGCGGCGCTTTTCCGGGCCTTTTCTGCACCTTGTTCCATTACTTGCTTAAGATAGGATTCATTCTGCATGATATCCTTCGTTTTTTGCCTGATGGGCGCTATGAATGTAACCATATCTTCGGCTAATTGTGCCTTCATATCGCCATACCGGATATTTGCAGTGGCATAATCATTTTCAAATTTTTCAATCACATCAGCCGGGCTCACTAATTTCATCAGTAAAAATATATTTTCGATATAATCCGGTTTTGGCGTATTGGGTTCCAGAGGCCCCGCATCTGTTTTTGCTTTTTTTATTTTTTTACGAATACTTTCATCATCATCGGCTAAATATAAAGTTGCCATACTGTTTTCGCTCTTACTCATTTTACCCGATCCATCCAACCCCGGAATTTTTACTAAGTCTTCCCCAAAATTAAAGGCTACCGGTTCAGGAAATACATCGCCATACCGATAATTAAAACGCTGTGCAAAATTGCGAGTCATCTCCAGGTGTTGTTCCTGGTCTTTACCTACGGGTACATATTTTGCCCGGTGTACCAAAATATCAGTTGCCATTAAAACAGGGTAAGTAAGTAAACCTGCATTTACGTTTTGCGGGTGCTGGCGTACTTTATCTTTAAATGTTGCCGTTTTTTCTAATTCGCCTTTGTATGCCAGCATATTCAAGTACATATATAGTTCTGAAATTTCATGAATATGGCTTTGGCAGTACAAAGCTGCTTTTTCCGGATCCAGGCCACAAGCAATATTTTCAGCAAGCACCCGGTGTACATTTTGCTTTAATTCTTTGGTATCCGGGTGGGTGGTTAATGAATGCAGGTCGGCTACCATAAAAAAACATTCATAGTTTTCCTGCATTTTTATGTAATTGCGGATAGCGCCAAAATAATTACCCAAATGCAGGTAACCAGTAGGCCTGATACCACTCATCACTATATTTTTTGATGCCATTTCTTTGGTAGAATGTTGTTCCATAACGTAAAATTACATGCTGGCGAAGATAATAAACCCACATCCAATCTCATTAAAAATGTGATAAATACAGCAAAGAAATTGTCGCAACTGCTAAAACGATTGTTTATTTTTGTAAGTATGGAGGTAAATGATAAATTAATAAGTAAACTGGCTACCTTAAGCCGGCTTCGTTTTAATGATGAAGAAAAAGAAACGATAAAGAAAGACCTGGAGCAAATGATCCAATTTGTAAGTAAACTGCAGGAAGTGGATACTGAAAATATAGCGCCTTTGTTGCATATAAGCCAAAATAAGAACTGTATGCGTGCAGATATTGTAGAAGGATCAATAAGCAGGAAGGAAGCATTAAAAAGTGCAGCGCTGCATGATAATACTTATTTTAAAGTACCAAAAATTATTAAAAAATAATGGATAACATCGCTTTACTTCACTTAGAGGGGATTCGAAAAAGTTATTACCTGGGCAAGCAGGAACTGCCGGTATTAAAGGGTATCACTTTAGATATTTTCAGGAATGAATATGTTGCGCTTATGGGGCCCAGCGGCAGTGGAAAATCTACTTTGATGAATATTTTAGGTTGCTTAGATTCGCCCACCGGAGGAAAATATATTTTAAATGGCAAAGATGTAAGCCGCATGGCAGACGATGATCTTGCAGTAGTACGAAACCAGGAAATTGGATTTGTATTTCAGCAGTTCAATTTACTATCACGCCTCACAGCGGCAGAAAATGTGGCGCTTCCATTAATTTATGCCGGCATCAAAAGGAAAGAAAGGATTGAGCGTGCCACTGAAGTGCTGAAAAGGGTGAAATTAGATGACCGGATGGATCATAAACCCAATGAATTGAGCGGTGGCCAATGCCAGCGTGTGGCCATTGCCAGGGCATTAATCAATAATCCTTCCATCATTCTTGCCGATGAACCGACGGGCAACCTGGATTCTAAAACTTCGTACGAAATCATGGAAATCCTGGGCAGGATCCATAATGATGGCAATACGGTTGTATTGGTAACTCATGAAGAAGATATATCAGAATATGCACAAAGGATCATTCGTCTAAAAGATGGGCTTGTGGAAACTGATATTAAAAATGCAAATCCTACCAAATCAGTGATGGTACTGTAAAAAATATTTTAAAAATGGCACTTAAAATTTATACTAAAACGGGTGATGGGGGTAAAACAAGTTTAATAGGTGGCACCAAAGTTCCTAAAAACCATATTCGGATTGAGTGTTATGGTACCATTGATGAATTGAATTCTCATATCGGTATGGTTTCAGATTTATTTGATGACGCCGAAAGCCATGAATTATTACGAACCATACAAAATAATCTTTTTGTTATAGGCTCATCATTGGCCTGCGATCCCGATAAAGATACCGGCATGCATATACCCGATCTTAAAGAATCGGATGTGGAAGAACTGGAACATGCTATTGATAAAATGAACGAATCACTCCCGGCGATGCGTTGGTTTATTTTACCGGGTGGCCATCCTACGGTATCAGCGATGCATATTGCCCGTTGTGTATGCAGGCGGGCTGAAAGAATATGTGTACACATGCAACAGGAAGAACTTTTTATAGAACCACTCATTATAAAATATGTAAACCGCCTGAGTGATTATTTATTTGTACTGAGCCGCTTTGCCGCTTTAAAATTAGGAGTAGCAGAAATTGCCTGGCATGGCCGTACTAAAAAATCTTAAAGTTCATCATCTTCTAATACAGGCAGGTTCTTTTTACTTATCTTATCTGATTTACCAGGTATATATTTCTTTTGGATATAATGTTGCGGATTGAATTGAAATATCTTATCATTAATCGGTAAAAAGGAAATATCAGTAGCGCTATATACAATTTTTTGTTTATTGCTTTTGTGAAATTCATACTGCATTACAATGCCGGGAATACAATTAAACATAGGTTCAGCCGCTTGTTCAGTCTTATTGATTTCGGCCGGATAATAATAAATGATCAATTCATTTTTATCGGGGAGCACCAGCAATGCCTTTTTGCACCAATAATTTAGTACTTGCATACTATCATTGGTAAAGCTACATACCGCACTATCATATTTTTTATTGTATTCTTTCCAGTTATTGGCATCCAGGGCCATGTAATATTTATGCTGGCCTGATTCTTTAGTAATTACTGCTACTTTTTTTCCGGGTACATTGAGTGTATTGACATAAACATTTTGAATACGCATGAGCGAAGCAAAAATCAATTTTGCTTTATTGCCTTTTATAAAAAGTGTTTTAACGCCACCATTATATGTTTCAGCAATGCTTCGTTTATTTTTTGCATAAATGGTAAGTGCATACGTAATACTAAATGGCCTTTTGGCAAAACTATCAGTGAGCGGGTGGTCATTTATATTCAGTGAATCATTTATTAGTTTATTTGGCGCTGCTGATATAGAATCAGCTTGTGCATGTGTTTGCAACTGTGCCAGTATTAAAACCAGAATGGGAATAAAATATTTCGCAATTTTCATGATTACTAATGTATAGAAATTTTTGAAAGGCCCATTAGAAAATGATATTACCGAGGTCAAGAGGATCCATAGGATTTTTGCCGGGTATATTATCAAAATATTGGGTATCAATTTGCTGCCATTTTAACAATCTCTTTTTCATTTTTTTTGCTACACTACGGGGCTCACCATTGCGTTTTGTACGATACATCTTCTGCATCATGCTGCGCATGCCTGATGAAATTTCAATTGAAGTTGTTTTATCTACCCTAAGGCTTACTTTTTCATTATCGGGTGCATAAATAAATGAGGGTATATTATTTGTAAAGCTGGCAAAACTCTTGATAAAATCGTTATCAATAATTTTTATGTTCTCACCATTCACTTGCACAATGCTTACAGTATGTTTATTCAATGGGGCTTTTGTAAGCTTTGTATTAGATACTATAGGGTTTTTTATAGCTGGGGTAATATTTATAAAAGTATCAGAAATTGATGGAGCGGGATTGCTTAATGATTTGGTATTTGCAAAGCTTTGAGGGATTGCCGTTGGATTTTTGGTTTCCAGTAATTTCCAAATAGCAAAAATAATAACCAATCCTGCAGCCACTGCCGTTACTCTTTTAAGAATAAAAATGATTGACGCTTTTTCTTTTGAGATAACTTTCTGTATTACTTTTCTTTCAATTTCTTTATTGGGTTGTATGGGGTAATCTTTCAGCTCTTGCAGGTTTGTTGTGTCATGCACACCGGCCACACTCATTAGTATATCCTGGAAAACTTTATCTGCTTGGGAGGGAAGAATAGAGCAATCTTTTAAAACTACTATTTTTTTTGTAAGCGCTGTTTCTTCCTGTTCTATTTTTTGCAAAATACCAGGATATAATGAAGCAGGTGGTTCAATACTGAAATCCTTTAATGATATTAATATGGTATCGGGATTATTCACTTTTTTCGGGCATTAATATTTTTTTAAGATATAGCCTCGCTTTATGCAATTTTGATTTGCTGCCATTTTCAGTAATGTTTAATATCTCTGCAATTTCCTTATGGCTGTAACCTTCAATTATATAAAGGTTTACTATGGTGCGGTAACCGTCAGGTATTTTTTGTAATAATTTGATAAGGTCTTGCATATCTAATTTGGCATGTACACTTACTTCATTAGATACGATATGGATATCATCATTGATCTCTGCAAACGGAATTTTCTTCTTTCTTAATTCATCTAAGCAAACTGTTACAAATATTCGGCGTGCCCATCCTTCAAACGACCCTTCGTGCCTGAAATTTTGTAAATTCCTGTATAATTTCACAAATCCTTCCTGGAAATAGTCATTGGCAGTATCGGTATCATTGGCATATCGAAGGCACAAACTGTACATTTTACCCGATAAGGAATCGTAAATTTCCTTAAATGCCCGTTGATCGCCATTCGCAGCTTGTTCAATTAAGACGTGAGAGAATGTTGAGATGTTTCCGTTACTATTCATTCAGGTGTCAATATTCTTAAAATATTGAATATTATATTTTAAGCAGGTTTAGTTTGAAAGTTAGCAGCAGTAAAGATACAGGCCTGCAGGTAAATTTAAATATTTATATAAATGAATGTATAAAAAAAGGTTGTAAAACAACCTTTTTAATGTACCGGAGAGCAGACTTGAACTGCCGACCTTCGGGTTATGAATCCGATGCTCTAACCAGCTGAGCTACCCCGGCGTATAGGAGCGATAATATCTAACAATAGTTCCTATCCTTTTTTGGGCTGCAAAAATAGTAGTTTTTAAGTAGTCATTAAAATCATTTTACATCATTTCTGTAAAATACTTATGAAAATAGGGGACCGTTTCAATACCCTTATAAAAATTAGCTACATTGAATTTTTCATTGGGGCTATGTAAATTATCACTATCTAAGCCAAAACCCATAAAAACGATCTTAATTCCTAATTCTTTTTCAAATAACGCACAAATGGGGATGCTGCCGCCCCCACGAACCGGAATCGGTACTTTCCCCAATGTAGTTTCTACAGCTTTTGATGCAGCTTTGTATGCAATACTGTCCAAAGGAGTAAGATAAGGTTCACCACCATGGTGCAGGGTAGCTTTTACGGTTACATTTCCGGGGGCAATTTTTTCCATGTGCTTAATCAGCAGGTCGGCAATTTTATCTGATTTTTGATTGGGTACTAACCTTGCTGATATTTTTGCAAATGCTTTAGAAGGTAAAACGGTTTTTGCACCCTCACCGGTATAACCACCCCAAATACCATTTAGCTCAAGCGTAGGCCGAACACCGGTTCGTTCATTGGTTGAATATCCTTTTTCTCCCCACAATTCTTTTATGCCTAAATCATCTTTATATTCTTTTTCATCAAATGGCGCTTTTGCCATAAGTTCTCTTTCTGCGGCTGTACTTTCCAGCACATCATCATAAAATCCGGGAATTGTAATATGATTATTTTCATCGTGCAGCGAAGCAATCATTTTTGCTAAAATCGTAATCGGGTTTGCTACAGCACCTCCATACACGCCGCTATGTAAATCCCGGTTAGGTCCCGTTACTTCTACTTCAATATAACTCAACCCTCTTAAACCCACATCCAGGCTAGGAGTGTCTAAACTAATCATAGCACTATCACTTATTAAAACACAATCTGCTTTAAGTAATTCTTTATGATTTGCCACAAATTTACCCAGGTGTGGTGAGCCAATTTCTTCTTCACCTTCTATGCAAAATTTAATGTTGTTATTCAGACTATTTGTTTGTACTAAAGTTTCTAAGGCTTTTACATGCATATAGAATTGCCCCTTATCATCGCAACTGCCCCGGGCAAATATTTTTCCATCAATTATGGTAGGCTCAAAGGGAGGCGTTTTCCAAAGTTCTAAAGGCTCTGCCGGTTGCACATCATAATGCCCATAAACCAATACGGTAGGTTTTTGGGGATCTATTATTTTTTCTCCATATACAATGGGATGCCCATCGGTTGGATAAATTTCTACTGTATCTGCACCGGCTTCCAATAGCCTTTTTTTTACCAGCTCTGCACATTGTTGCATATCCTTTTTATGTTCTGATTTTGCGCTTACACTCGGTATGCGTAACAGCTCAAACAATTCTTCTAAAAAGCGGTCTTTATTCTTTTCCTGGTAATCTTTCCAAGCCTGCATAACATTAAATTTTATAGTAAAAAATGGTTGCTAATATACTCTTATTTTATAGGATAAAATGGGGAAAGAAAATAATTATTTTTTTATGAAATAATTCACTTGCTAATTACGTTAAGTCCCTAAATTTGCAGCACGATTGCTAGTCAATTTATCAGCCTTTGTGTAGTTCCATTCTCCTTTTGTTGAATGTTAGTATGCAAAGGCTGAGTCAATTTTATAAGGTTCCTTTTTCGGATAATTTATAAAATAATTTTTCTTTTATATGGAAATAATCTTCAGCTTACGGTTGATAAGTAATACTCGAATTAAATCCTGATTAATTCTTTTTTACCTGGTAAACCGCATCGGGTAGTTGCTGCAAAAGTTCTGCATCAAAATAAGTTTTGCAAAATGAAGTGCAATAAGCTAATATTTTATCCTTCGCATAAGAATCGCTCATTAGGAGTTCGCTAGCTTTTAAAATACTATATTCAAATGGTATCTTTTCTGTATTTTCTATAGATAGGGCTAATAAATCAATGCCCAGTCCTTTATCTTTTTCTTTGCCCAACTCATTAATCATCCAACTTAATGCGTAAAAATTATTTTTTACCAATAACAATACGTACTTAAGGTTCCTTGCTTCGGGCATAACATTATATGGGGAGTCTAAAATATTTTGGGTAAGGTAGGGCTTTTGTACTTCTGTAGTTTCTGCACTTCCTATTAATTGTATGAGCCCCTGCAATGCTTGCGGGTAAATACTTAACCACCTGAGCCTGCGCCGTATTTCATGCACCTGGTCTTCCATACTACTGAATTGCTTGTTGCAGGATGCCCAAAAACTAAGAATTTCATTTATTTCTGATTTATAAATCTCAGCAATAGCATGGGCCTCTTTTTTTTGTTTTTTCCATTGCAGACCCCTTAATTTTTTCCTGGTTTTATTTATCCTGAGGGCTGTTTCACCGATCCATCCTTCGTTCAATAATAGTTCATTCAGTTCTTTGGTTGTATTTGCCCGTTGTTGCAAAATATAATCTTTGCAGGAAGAACTCACTTTGGGCATCGGTTCAAATTCTTTTATAAACCCATCATAATAATCAATGCTCCCAATGCCATCTTCTAATTTTTTAAAATGGGCTTCCAGTTTTTCAAGTACTTTTTCATTGTGTATTTTTTTGTAAAGCTTACACAGGCCTTCCAGCATAAACAAGGGTGTACGGGCATTGTTTTGGTATAACCACCATGCCGGGTTATCTTCTTTTTGTGCTTGGGATAATAAATTTTCCACTTTATCGAGGTACTCTTCAAATCGCTCTAATCCTTTTTTCATAATACTAATGATGGCTTTGTTTGCTGTTTTTTAAATTTAGTTATTGTTCAAAGAATGCTACGCCCCCGCCTACCCACTCTTTATCTTTATTATACCGGGTACCTATCATTTTACCCTTGCTTAGCCGGGACAGGTTATGCACTGCAACGGGCCTTGGCCAATCGTTTTTCCAAAAATAAAATAAACGTATTTCGGCTTTGGCCGGTTCATCAGGTGTTTTTATTACCGGTGCATAAAATACTTTGCGTTGCAGTATCCAGTTTTCAGGATCTTTTATGGCATCTATATCCGATTGTTTTACATCAATCACCACGCCCATACCAGCAAATGAAAACAATGGTTTCAAAACATAATCTTCCAGGTTTACCGGCTGTGTAAGCTCATTTAAGAAAAAAGTTTCGGGAACATGGGGGTTATCAATAAAGGGCAGGGTAAATTTACTAATCCTGTAGAACCAGTTTGGATGTGGTACCCATTCTACGTTATATGGCTTTGTGAGGTCAATAACCGGCCCCAGATTTTCTTGTTTTTCAAGGTCGTCAAAAATGATACGGTTATATATCCTTTTTACCTGGATTCTTTCTCCATTTCTTTCGTAATACAGGGTTTCACCATCTGCTTTTAATTGAGTGAGGCATACAATTTCAATTCCCAGTAATTGTTGGGTACAATAAAAGTCAATCCGTGTTTTTTGTTGCTCGGGCAATATTTCCAGTAAGATCACATTTTTGGGATCTAAACTGCCTACAATTATTTCTTTAAGTAAGGCGATATAGCTTTCTTCATTGTAGCCATTAAGGTATGCGGAATAATTAGCGGGTATATCTGCATAAGCGGCTGTTAACCGGCTATGCATTGCCTGAAATCCAAAGAGGGTAGGGAAGCCCTGCATCTCTATTAATTGAGGTTCCAACTCGCCATTTTCATTTTCACAAACACCAAAATCAAAAACAACAAATTGGGTATGGGCATCTTCATTGGGTACATTCAACCCTTTTGGAATACTGCGTTGGGTAAGGTCTTTAAATTTTGGATCTACAATTACATCAATAATATCTTCGCAGGCATCCAGCATTTTTTGTTTAAATTCTTTTGTTACAAAAATGGGTGTTTCTGCATTTCTAAAATCCAATGCACCGGGATGTAAGCCTTCTACTTCCTGCATATAGGCATCATATTTTGCTTTTGTAAAACTGCTGTTGAATTTTTCTCTTAATTTTTTATCCATAATAATTATTTTATCCAGGTTGCTAAAAGTATTGATATTTTTTCCGGCTTTAAGATAAGTATTAAAACCGGTTCAACCGAAATGGGTGCATATCAATTTCGGTTGGTTTATTTTGCAACATTTGAGAAACCAATAGCCCGGTTCCAGTACACTGCGATACACCCAGCATGGCGTGCCCGCCGGCCATGATAACATTTTCATACCCGGGCAACTTGTCAATATAAGGAAGGCCATCTGGAGATACCGGCCTTAATCCACACCACACATTTTCCTGTTCCGGCATTTGAATTTGTAAACCTGGATAATACATTTTTATATTTTGATAAATACCTTGCATGCGGCGCATTAAAATCTCATGATTCAGGCCACTGAATTCCATGGTACCCCCAATACGCAACATTTGTTGCCAGGGAGTAATGGCGCACCGGCCTTCTACCAATATCGCAGGATATAAAATATTTTTTTCTACATCATCATACGTATGGCTATATCCTTTTCCGGGTTGTAATAAAATATGTGTTTGAAGCAATGAAGCAACCTGTGGGAGCCAACTCCCGGCTGCTATTACAAAATGGTCGGCTACTAATTTTTGATTTTGTGTTATTACGGCGCTTACAGAATTTCCATTTTTCTCAAAACCGGTTACTTCCTCATGTAATATAAAATGCACTCCATTGTCCTGCAAATATTTTTTTAATGCGTTCATGAACATGCCCGGGTGAATATGGCAATCATCTTTAAACCAAATAGCGCCTATTACATTTGTTTCCACATGCTCTTCCATTTCCTGAACTTTATGTCTTGAAAGTTTTTCAACTTGCAGGCCAAATTGTTCGGCCATTGGCATAAGCTCCTCTTCATGACGTAACCCGCTGTTGGTACGGCAAAGCATAAAACAGCCTTTTTCCTGCATTTTAAAATGATCACCAATATCTTTTCTTACTTCGTTGATCAAACCCCGGCTTAGCTGTAAAATATTATTTAAATACACTGCATTTTGCAATGCTGTCTTGCCTCGGGCATTCCGCTTAAATTGCCAGGCCCATTGCAAAAGTTCTTTATTTAACCGGGGCTTAATATAAAATGGGCTCTTACTGTTAAACAGGTGCAATAACCCTTCAGTAATAATTCCCGGCTGTGCAAGGGGCATAAAATGGCTGGGTGAAAAATAGCCCATATTTCCAAATGAACAATTATCAGTGATCCCAGTCCTGTCTATTACGGTAACCTCATGCTTATCTTTATGCAGGTAATAAGCGCAACAAAGGCCTATAATACCTCCTCCTGCTATAATAGTATGATTGCTTAATGCCATGTTTCCAAAGTTCCGAACTTTAATTTAAATTTGAAGTAATAAAAATGGAAGCTTACGGAAAAATATTATTGATTGCAATGCCTGCTTTTTTACTGTTGGTATTATTTGAAAAATGGTACGGATGGCGTAAAAAAGAAGACACTGTAAATACGATGGATATGATCAGCAGCCTGGCCAGTGGAGTTACCAATGTTACTAAAGATGTGCTGGGCTTAAGTATTGCCATTTACAGTTATGGATGGTTAGTAAACCATCTTGCTATCATTTCCATTCAGGCCACCTGGCTCACATATGTAGTTGCATTTATTGCTTTAGATTTTATGGGTTATTGGGTTCATCGTATTCAGCATGTATATAATTTTTTCTGGAATGGCCATATCATTCATCACAGCAGTGAAGAATTTAACCTGGCATGTGCATTGCGGCAAAGCATCAGTTCTTTTGTAAAAATATTTGCCATCTTTTTATTACCAGCAGCCCTGTTAGGCGTTCCTGAAAAAGTAATTGCTATTGTGGCTCCGCTTCATTTATTTGCCCAGTTTTGGTATCATACACGCCATATCCATAAAATGGGTTTCCTGGAGAAGATCATTATTACTCCTTCTCATCACCGGGTACACCATGCCATTAATCCAGAATATTTAGATAAAAATTATGGCCAGATATTTATTTTTTGGGATAAGCTTTTTGGTTCTTATCAACCTGAATTATCCGATGTAGTTCCAGTGTATGGTATTACCCGCCCTGCACAAACATGGAACCCTATAAAAATAAATTTTCAGCATGTGGCCTTATTGATGAGAGATGCCTGGCATACAAAAAGCTGGAAAGATAAGTGTAGGATATGGATGATGCCTACCGGTTGGCGCCCGGAAGATGTTGCAGAAAAATATCCCATCCCTAAAATTGAAGATGTATATCATTTTGAAAAATATAATACTTCAGCTTCGGGCATACTTACTTCTTTTATTATTGCGAAACTTTTGCTGTTACTGGTTTTTATCAGTTACCTGTTTGCAAATATTGCAAATATAGGTTCACCGGGAATGTATGTGTACGGGTTGTTTATATTTTTGTATGTATATGCTTTTACCGAGATGATGGATAAGAATAAGTATGCCGCAATTTGGGAAACGGGCATGGCATTATTGGGGACCTCTATTGTAATAAAAACAGGCGATTGGTTTGGTGTTGCCACATCTTACTATCCGATAATTCCTTATTTGATCATTTTTATTTTATTGGCTTCTGCACTTTTTTCTTTTTGGATAAGCCATATTGAAAAATGGGGTTTTACGGCAAACAGTTACCAGGTAGTAAAAAACTGATTTATAATTTCAATTTTATTTTTTCATGATAACATTATTAGTAGCTGCTGCAGATAACGATGCGATTGGGAAAAACAATCAACTACTTTGGACATTGCCCAACGATATGAAGTTTTTTAAAAATTCCACCTGGGGCATGGTTGTTATTATGGGCCGTAAAACATTTGAAAGCCTGGGCAAAGCATTGCCCGGTCGCACGAATATTGTAATTACCAGCAATAAAGACTGGGTTGCCAAAGATGTGCAAACAGCGCATAGTATTGATGAGGCACTAAAGCTGGCTGCAAATTCAAATTGTAAAGAATATTTTATTATTGGTGGAGGTGAAATATACCGGCAATGCATGTCTATTGCAGATAAGGCATTGATTACACGGGTGCATCATTCTTTTGAGGCTGATACTTATTTTAAAGGCTTTGATCCCAATGACTGGGTATTAAAAGAAAGAATAGACTTCAGTAAAGATGAAAAACATGCTTACGATTACAGCTTTGAAACCTGGGTAAAGAAATGAGTTGAAAGGTCAGGCAAATGCACGGGGATACAGTTTTTTGCTTTCTGCCAAAACCTCCCGGCTTATCTTTTCAATGATGATAATATTCAAAATAAGTAAAAATAAAAACAGTATTGCCAGGACTTTATTATTATTTTCAAAAACAACCGGGAAATACAAAGGATACCAAAAGCATCCAAAAAATGAATGCATTTCAATTTTTTGCATCATTAATAATTTCAGCTTCGTATGTTTTATATTTCTTCCGATTACCTTTACCAGGTAGGAAATAGCTATAACGGTTGACGCATAATAATAAATTTCAGCATCAATGAACTCTGATAACATTATTAATAAAAGTAAAATACTCCCGCTTATTAAAATGTTTGGCCAGTAAAATAGGTTTCCACCATAATTTATTTCCTTGTTTTCTTACCTGTGCTTCTTTTTCCTGCACAATTTTAGAAAATCCAAAAATGCCAAATCTTTTGTAGATAATCTTTACTGCTTCTTCAAAACTCAAATGGGGGTCTTTTGAAATTTCTGCTTCAATTTGTAATGCCAGGTGGTCTACCAGCTCACATTGCAGGTCGTACCAGCGAACTCCTTTTTTATGGGTAAATGTAAAAAGTTCCTCAATTTGTTCTTTACTTAGTTTCATAAGCCTGCTTGTTTAAGTTGCAAGAAAGACTGCATTTGGCTAATGAATTGTAATAACTCCTTCAATTTTAAAACTGATTCTTTTTTTCCTTTTTTAGTGATGGAATAATATTTTCGAGGCCTGTTATCAACTAACTTTACAGAAACTTCTAACAAGCCGTCCGTTTCCATTTTATGCAATGCAGGGTATAGTGCACCTTCGGTTAATTGAAATTGACTGTTACTAATCTCCAATACTTTTTTAGTAATTTCATATCCATACATTTTACCCTTTTCATGAAGCAAGTTTAATATGATGGTATTGAGTGAACCTTTAAATAATTGTGGATTTACGGCCATATTCAAATATACATAATTATCTTAGGTATAGTAGCACCAGCATTAAAAAACCGGCTATATGGAAACCGGTCTTTTAAATCTAAATCTTATTATTGGTTTTCAAATTCTTTACGAATAATATTGAGTGCTGCGCCTGCCTTAAACCATTCTATTTGCTGGGCATTGTAGCTATGATTCACTTCAATAATATCTCTGCTTCCTTCGGCATGATGCAATATCATTTGCAATGGTTTATTGGGTGTGAAAAAAGTAAGCCCAATAATATCAATGCTGTCGTCTTCTTTTATTTTATCATAATCATTTTTATCAGCAAATGTGAGGCCGAGCATACCTTGTTTTTTCAAATTGGTTTCATGTATCCGGGCAAATGATTTTACCAAAACCGCTCTCACGCCCAGGTGCCGGGGTTCCATTGCGGCATGTTCCCGGGAAGATCCTTCTCCATAATTTTCATCACCTACCACAATGCTTCCTACACCCGCAGCTTTATAAGCTCTTTGTGTATTGGGCACGGTACCATATTCGCCGGTAAGTTGATTCTTTACAGTATCTGTTTTATCATTAAAATAATTTACAGCTCCTATTAACAGGTTGTTGCTAATATTATCTAAATGCCCCCTGAATTTTAACCAGGGGCCTGCCATTGAAATATGATCTGTGGTACATTTGCCTTTTGCTTTAATTAATAATTTCAATCCATGCAGGTCGGTTCCTTCCCAGGCTGCAAATGGATCTAATAATTGTAATCGTTTGCTGGCAGGCGAAACTTTCACCACTACATTACTTCCATCTTCTGCTGGTGGTTGAAAACCCGGGTCTTCTACCGCAAACCCTTTTGCAGGCAGCTCTTCACCTACGGGGGCATCTAATTTTACTTGTTCTCCTTTATCATTTACCAACGTATCGGTTATTGGGTTAAATGTGAGGTCACCTGCAATCGCAATGGCAGTTACCAGTTCCGGTGAAGCTACAAAAGCATAAGTATTGGGGTTGCCATCTGCCCGTTTGGCAAAATTTCTATTGAAGGAATGAACAATTGTATTCTTTTCCTGTTTTTCGGCACCCATCCTGGCCCACATACCAATGCAGGGGCCGCAGGCATTGGCAAATACGGTAGCGCCAATTTTTGAAAACACATCTAAAAATCCGTCCCGGTCAATGGTATAGCGAACTTGTTCACTTCCGGGTGTAATGGTATATTCTGATTTTAATTTTAACCCTTTTTCAGCAACCTGGCTGGCAATGCTTACTGCACGGCTGATATCTTCGTAAGATGAGTTGGTGCAACTCCCAATAAGCCCCACTTCTACTTTTGTAGGCCATCCATGTTGCATTGCGGCCTCTTTCATTTTAGAAACGGGTGTTGCCAAATCGGGTGTAAATGGCCCGTTTAAATGGGGTTCCAGATCATTTAAATTAATTTCTATTACCTGGTCAAAATATAATTCAGGATTTGCATATACTTCTGCATCGCCGGTTAAATGCATTTTAATTTGATCGGCCAATGTTGCTATTTCACTTCGGCCGGTTGCCTGTAAATAGCGGCTCATACTTTCATCGTATCCAAAAGTAGATGTGGTTGCACCTATTTCGGCTCCCATATTACAAATGGTTCCTTTACCGGTACAACTCATGCTGGTAGCCCCTTCTCCAAAATATTCTACAACAGCACCGGTTCCTCCTTTTACGGTGAGGATACCTGCTACTTTTAATATGATATCTTTTGGCGCTGCCCATCCGTTTAATTTACCGGTAAGATGAACGCCAATTAATTTGGGCATTTTAAGTTCCCAGGGTAACCCTGCCATTACATCACAGGCATCTGCACCACCTACACCAATAGCGATCATACCCAATCCACCCGCATTTACGGTGTGGCTATCCGTTCCTATCATCATACCTCCCGGAAAGGCATAGTTTTCTAAAACTACCTGGTGAATAATTCCTGCACCCGGTTTCCAGAAACCAATACCATATTTATTTGATACAGATGCTAAGAAATCATACACTTCGCTGCTTTCATTTACTGCCCGTGAAAGATCTGTTTTACTATCAATTTTAGCTTCTATTAAGTGATCGCAATGTACCGTGCTGGGTACTGCTACTTTTGTGCGCCCACTTTGCATAAATTGTAAAAGTGCCATTTGAGCCGTTGCATCCTGCATGGCAACTCTATCTGGCGCAAAATCTACATAAGACCCACCTCGTTCAAAAGCATGGGTTGCTGCTCCTTGCCATAAATGGGTATATAATATTTTTTCAGTAAGCGTGAGCGGCTTGTTTACTACTTTTCTTGCGGCTTCTACTTTTGCAGGAAATTGATGGTAAAGCTTTTTAATCATCTCAATATCAAAGGCCATGGTAGGAATTTAGAAAGTGATAAATGGGGTCTTTATAGGTTTGGGCTGCCGTTCAGCTTCAAAAAATCAGGGTATTTTTAAACTGAATGTGTGCAAAATTATAATAATTAGTGCAAGTCAAAAAACTAAAAAACTTCTATTTTTGTCATTACTAGGATTGCCTTAATAAAAATTGTTGTAATTATGAGTGCACTTAAGCGTTTTGTAGAGTTAAAAGTTTTTGGCGTATGTGCAGCCATTGGCGAAAAAGTGGGGATTGCTACAGAAACTATTCGCAAATACTTTATTTATCTTTCTTTTATTACAATGGGCTCCCCGGTAATTATCTATTTGTTTATGGCCTTTTGGCTCAACATTAAAAGATATATTTTTAATGCCCGGCGCAACCCGGTAAAATATTCCTGAAATTTATATTACTGCTTTTTGCAGAGCCACTAATTTTCCCAATAAATTTTCGAGCAGGTCTAATTTTAGCATATTGGCACCATCGCTTTTAGCAATGGCAGGGTTGGGATGTGTTTCTATAAATAATCCATTGGCGCCGGTTGCAATGGCTGCTTTGGCAATTGTTTCTATGAGAGCCGGGTTACCTCCAGTAATGCCAGTGCTTTGGTTGGGTTGTTGTAAAGAATGGGTGCAATCCATTATAACAGGTACTTCATGTTCTTTCATCCAGGGGATATTTCTATAATCTACTACCAGGTCCTGGTAACCAAAACTATTTCCTCTTTCAGTAAGCCATACTTTATGATTGCCTGCTTTTTTTATTTTATCTACTGCAAATTTCATTGAGGGGCCACTCAGGAATTGCCCTTTTTTTACGTTTACGATTTTTCCTGTATGGGCAGCAGCTTCCAGCAAATCCGTTTGCCTGCAAAGGAAAGCTGGTATTTGTAAAATATCTACATAATTAGCCGCCAGGGCTGCTTCTTCGTGTGCATGAATATCAGTTGTTACGGGCAAGCCAAGTTTTTTCCCTACTGATTGTATTAATGCCAATGCTTTTTCATCACCTATACCTGTAAATGAATTACCGCTGGTGCGGTTTGCTTTTCGGTAAGAAGCTTTAAAAATATACGGAATGGATAACTTTTTGCAAATACCCGAAACTTTTTCTGCAATGGCATATACCATCTCATCATCTTCTACCACACAGGGGCCGGCTATTAAGAAAAAATTCTTGCTATTAAATTCTTGCCCGAAAAGGGTTTCCATATATTTTTCCATAATGCAAATTTACCGGGTTATGATTTTCTTATGATTAATTTTTATTCCGGGATTTTTAAAGTGTTAATCTATTAATTTCGTGTACTTAAATTTCGATATGCTTAAAGAAAAAATCCTGGTAATAGGGGCAAGTGGTCAAATAGGCGTTGAACTTACCCTTGCATTACGTAATATTTACGGGAACAACAATGTGGTAGCTTCTGATCTTAGGGAGCAAAACCCTTTGCTGGAGGGAACGGGGCCTTATGTGAGCCTGGATGTAATGAATAAAGAAATGCTGCATGTGCAGGTAATCCGTCAGGGTATTACTCAAATATATTTATTGGCAGCCATCTTATCTGCTACTGGCGAAAAGAACCCAAATCTTGCCTGGAATTTAAATATGCAAGGCTTGCTCAATGTGCTGGACATTGCTTGTGAAGAGCAAATTCATAAAATATATTGGCCTTCTTCCATTGCCGTGTTTGGACCCACTTCTCCCAAAGTTAATTGCCCGCAACAAACAATTATTGAACCTGTAACAGTGTATGGCATTAGTAAATATGCGGGTGAATTTTGGTGTAATTATTATCATAAGCGATATGGTGTTGATGTACGAAGTATGCGTTACCCGGGTTTAATAAGTTATAAAAGTGCACCGGGTGGGGGCACAACAGATTATGCAATTGAAATTTATCATGAAGCGCTGGAAGAAAAAAAATACGAATGTTTTCTAAATCCAAATACATATTTACCTATGATGTATATGCCTGATGCCATCAAGGCAACCATACAATTAATGGAAGCGCCGGCAGATAAAATTACTATTCGTACTTCATACAATGTTTCCGGCATGAGTTTTTCACCGCAGGAAATTGCAGATTCAATAAAGCAGCATATCCCGGATTTTAAAATAAGTTATAAACCTGATTACCGGCAGGCTATTGCCGATAGTTGGCCCCAAAGTATTGATGATACCATTGCCAGGCAGGATTGGGGCTGGAAAGAAAAATACAATTTAAAGGAAATGACTGCGGACATGCTTAAAAACCTGCAATTGGAGTCCAAGATACCAGAGTAAAGAATGATTTTACATGAAAAGAATAATATTGCTTTTTAGTTTGGAAGGTGAACATTTTAAGGGTGCTGCTTAATTGATTAACCACCTAATTAACAATAATTTAAATAGTTTATGGCTAAAAAATATGATATTTCAAAAAACTACTCTAAATTTGCCAAGATTTATAAACCAAAAAATAACATTTAACATGAAAAAATTATTAATGGCTGCTTTTTTTACAGCAGTAACAATGGGTGCTTTTGCACAATCAGAGAAATCTCAACCCCTACATTTTAGCGTAGGTTTAGAAGCCGCATTACCTTTTGGTGATTACGGTGATGTTTATTCATTCGGAATTGGTGGTTCTGTACAAGGTAACTACTGGTTAGACGAAACCCTGGCTTTAACTTTAAACGCAGGGTACATGAATTATTCTGGTAAAACTGTAAATGGTTACAAATATGCAAGTACCGGTATGGTTCCAGTTCTTGCTGGTATTGAATATAACTTTACACCAAACGTATTTGCATCAGGCCAATTGGGTTTAACTTTTGGAACTGAAAAAGGTGCCGGAAGCAACTTTACTTATGCACCAGGTGTAGGTTACCGTTTTTCGCCAAATTTTTCAGCTTTATTGAAATACACAGGTATGAGTGTTAAAGGTGGCGGAAGCTCTTTTAGCGCTGCTGGCCTGCGTGTTGCTTATACTTTCTAAGCAATATCTAATTCATAAAAAAACCGTTTCAATTATTTTGAAACGGTTTTTTTGTACCTGTTAAAAAAGAGCATTTATTTTTTAATTTAACCTTCTGCGCATACTCATGGCAGGTTTGTGCATTCTTCTTACATTCCACAAATCAATGAGATTAAAATGCCCATGTTCACATTCTTTTAATGTTCCCTTTGCCAGTGTTTCAGGAACTTCTACAAATGTGGTTTTTAATGTTTGTACTGCTTTGTAACTGGTTTCATCTTTCGTTTTCATAATCGTCTTTTATTTTTAAAAATTAAGTCTTGCTTCTTGCGCCGCAAGGTACGCCAAAACAGGATCTAAACAAAGCATATTTGGTATATTCGGGCTTTAACAGGTTCAAGTGGAAAATATTGTTTAACTATCGTATATCTTTGAAGTTTCACAACAAAAAAAAGCTAATTTTTTATATCTCTGATGAAAAAACATGCACACGTTTTCATATTCATTTTTCTATTTTTTAGCAGCAATGCATTTGCCCAGATTAAAGAAAAGCAAGACACTTTTTTCCTCAATAAAAAAAAGGGGATATTAGGCCGTTTAGGAAAAAGCATTAGCCGTAACCCTACACCTGAAGCTGTTCGCATTATAAACCCTTTTGAAAAATTTTCTGGAGAAACCATTCGTGAAATTGAAATCATCCCTTTAGGTTTTGATCGGGATATCAATGATTCTACAATTATTAAAAAATCATTTTTTATTGATGTAGCCAATGCATTGCATAAGGAAACAAGACATAAAATAATAAGCCGGTATCTTTTTTTTAAAACCGGCGACCGGGTATTACCTTTTTTATTGGCAGATAATGAAAAATATTTGCGTGACCAGGAATTTTTAAAAGACGCAAGAATCATCATTAAGGAGATGCCTGGTTATATTAATAGTGTAAAAGTGTATGTGATTACAAAAGATGTATTTTCATTGGGAGGCAATGTAAAAATTAGCAGTAAAACAAAAGGCCTTATAGAGCTCAAAGAACAAAACCTTGCTGGTAACGGTAACTATATGTCTTTATCCGGCTATTTTGAAAAAGAAAGAGACCCCAGCCTGGGTTTTGGAGCAGATATTACATTAAGAAATTTTAAAGGCACATTTTTAAACTGGACCACCGGGTTTAAAACATATAGTAAAGCATTTAGTAGTAGTGAAGAAGAAGAGAATAGCTTTTATATAATCCTGGAAAAACCTTTAGTGAGCCGATATACCCGCTGGACAGGAGGCGCAGAATTCGATTTCAACATAACCAGTAATGGGTATCATGGAGATTCTATTTACCATGCTGATTTTGCCTATAGTAAGCAAATGGTTGATGTATGGGGTGGATATAATATTGGCGCTGGAATAAAAAAAGAATCAGACAATATAAACAGGCTCCGGCATTTTATTGGCGAACGAATATTTTATACAAAATTTTATGATGTGCCCGGTAAGTATAAAAACAATTATAATTTTAACTATGCCGATATAAATGGGCTATTATTCTCCTATACATTGTATAAGCAGAATTTTTTTAGGACCAATTTTATATATGGTTTTGGTAGAAATGAAGATGTTCCCGAAGGTATCTCAGCAACGGTAGTAGGCGGTTACACAAATAAGAGCGGAAAAAAGCGGGCTTATTATGGATTGGGTTTTGAGGGTACCGGCTTATCTCCCCGTGGGTTTTTTACAAACTATGTTTTGCGTAGTGGTGCATTTGTAAATGATAAAAAATTAGAAGATATAGATGTATTGGCACGCATCAATCATTTTACCAGGTTACGGGAATTATCGCCCTATTGGAAAAACAGGAATTTTATTGATCTTTCTTTTACCCGGCAAATCAACTATCGTTTGAATGAACCCTTATACCTTAGAAGCGAATTTGGTCTCCCATATTTTAGGGATGACTCAACCACTTATGCAGAAACACGTACTACTTTAAAAGTAGAATCCGTCTTTTTTAATATGCACAAAATCCTTGGGTTTAGGTTTGCTCCCTTTGTATTTGGCGGCGTGAGTTTTTTAAACCCACTGCAAAAGTCTTTTAAGAAAACACATGGTTATTCTGCCATTGGTGCTGGCGTAAGAAGCCGGAATGAAAACTTGATTTTTGGAAGTATGGAACTGAGGGGATATTATTTTCCCCGGACAGTGGGTACTATGAGTAATTTTAGAGTGGATTTTACAACCAATTTACGGTTCAAATATAACAGCCAGTTTATTCGTAAGCCTGATTTTATTTTTGCTAATTAATATTATGTATTCAAAACAAGAGGCTTCCATAATCCGGCAACGTTTTTGGACTGCATTGGGCAAGTACCTGGCCCCCATACCATTTGCCAATGGCGAAAAACAAAATTGGATAAATTATAAAACAGGAGTAAAAAATATATTTTTTAAAACCGATGCCGATAATAAAAAGGCGGGCGTCCGCATTGAAATTGCATTGGCGAATGAAGTACAAAGAGAAAAGAAGTTTGAGCAGTTATTGAATTTGATCAAACAATCTGGAACCAATTTGAAACATTGGCAAACCGAAAAAAAATCGTATAATGAGCAGGGTAAGCCAGTTGCCTTAATTTATAATGAACTTTCCCCTGTGAATATTTATAATGAGGAAGATTGGCCGGAAATGATTGCATTTTTTAAAGAAAAAATAATTGCATTTGATGCATTTTGGGCAAACCATAAAGATATTCTTGAAATTGATCCGGATGCATCCTGAATAATAAAAAAATACATGAAACAAACACAGATAGTACTATTCGCCATAATATGTTTAAATATGTTGGCTTGTAATAATAATAATAAAATTAATATGGAAAATGATCAACAGCAGGAAGCATTAAAATCTCCAGCTATAAAAACAGCAGTTGTAAATTACCAATTGGATGCGCTTGAAATGAAAGGCTTTGTTGCATACGATAGCGCTAAAGACGGGAAAAGGCCGGTTGTATTGGTTGTACACGAATGGTGGGGGCTCAATGAATATGTAAAAGGCCGGGTAGATCAGTTAGCGGCCTTAGGTTATCTCGCCATGGCAGTAGATATGTATGGAAACGGCAGTATTGCCAATGATCCGCAACAAGCAATTGCCTTTAGTACCCCACTGTATAAAAATCCACAAATGGCTAAAGCACGTTTTGATGCAGCGATCGAAAAAATTAAAACTTTTCCGCAAGCAGACAGCAATAAAATTGCCGCTATTGGATATTGCTTTGGCGGAACACAGGTTTTGAATATGGCGCTCATGGGCGAAAATCTGGCTGCTGTAGTGAGCTTTCATGGCGGTTTAGAAACGATAGCTCCCGAAAAAAATAAAGTAAAAGCCAAAATATTAATTTGCCATGGTGAAGCAGATAGTTTTGTTCCTGACGACATGGTTGCAAAATTCAGAAAAGGGTTAGATTCGATTGGGGCAAACTATATTTTTAAATCGTATCCCGATGCCCAACATGCTTTTACAAATCCTGCATCTACAATGAACGGCAAAAAGTTTGATTTGCCAATTTCATATAATGCAGCAGCAGATACTGCTTCCTGGACTGAAATGCGTTTGTTCTTGGAAGGATTGTTTAAATGATATAAAAAAAGCATATAATTTCTATATCATACATAGAGCAACTTTAGAAATGTAAAGTTGAGATTTGGACTTGCATGAAATAACTTAAGATAATAAAGAATAATTAAAATTTCTGTGTACTATTTGTGAATAAAGCGAGGGTTACTAATTTTCAATTTGGGGATTAAGTACTTCAGGAACTATTTAAAATATAACTTATGACAACAATGAAAATAACTTTTGTGCTACCTGCAGAAATTGTGGGAGAAGCTACCCAGGCATTATTGCTGGGCGAATTTAATAACTGGAATGTAGATGAAGGCATTTACCTGCAAAAGCAAGAAGATGGATCAATGGTTGCTGAACTTCAATTAACAGCCGGTAAAACATATCAATATCGTTATTTATTAAATGATGGCCGTTGGGTAAATGATAATGCTGACAAAGTTTATTCTGAATTATTTGGCCATGTAATGGAAAATTGCGTGGTTTCGGTGGCAGATACCCAAGAAAAAATAAGTGACAAAACAAAAGTAAAGAGTACGAAAAAAGCTAAACCAGTTTCAAAAAATTCAAAAACATCAAAACCTGTTATTGAAAAAAATGATCTTACTAAAATAGAAGGAATTGGCAGGCAAACAGAAAGCCTTTTGAAAAAAGAGGGTATCATAAATTATGCCTTACTCGGTAAAACAAGTATAAAGAAATTAAAAGAAATTTTAAGCATTGCCGGGCCCAAATTTAGCATGCACAACCCGGGTAGCTGGCCCAAACAAGCCAAGTTGGCTGCAACCGGAAAATGGGATGAATTACAGGTATTGCAACAGGAATTAAAAAGTGGAAAGTAAAAATTATGAAGAATTTAATGTAAGGCTGAGTTGATCAGTCTTTTTTTATAGCTAAATATCCAATAAATTCGCTCATAATTTTTAAAGAATTGACTGTATTACTCGATAAAAAGCAATTAGATTTTACCATTCGAAGGTTGGCGCACCAATTGGTAGAAGAAGATGAAAACCCTGAACAACTCTTATTTGTAGGATTACAACCCAGGGGTATTGCCATTAGCGATCCCATTATTGAATATATCCGGCAAATAGTTCCGGGCAAGCAAATCAGGTATGGCTTATTAGATATTACTTTTTACCGGGATGATATTCGTACAGAATTACACAAAGCCAGTAAAACAGAAATGCCTTTTTCTACCGAAGGCCAAAAGGTGATCTTGATTGATGATGTATTGCACACAGGCCGTACCATACGGGCAGCTTTGGATGCATTAAATGATTTTGGGCGCCCGGAACAGGTAAAACTCTGTGTACTTGTAAACCGGAGGTTTAGCCGGCAACTCCCTATTCAGCCTGATTTTTTTGGAATTGCTATTGATACCCAACTCAACGAAAAAGTAAAATTAGATAAGGAAAAGGGTGAAGTTATTTTATATTCATAATTTTTTAATAGCTTTGATTTTTAATGCAACTCTCCACCAAACATTTACTAGGCATTAAAGAGCTTTTAGCTACTGATATTACTACTATTCTTACTACTGCAACCAATTTTAAAGAAGTATTACAAAGGCCAATTAAAAAAGTACCCTCCCTCAGGGATACCACTATTGTAAATCTTTTTTATGAGAACAGTACCCGCACCCGAATTTCTTTTGAGCTTGCAGAAAAAAGATTGAGCGCCGATACCATCAATTTCTCTGCCTCCGGTTCTTCCGTATCAAAAGGCGAAACCTTGCTGGATACGGTGAATAATATTTTAAGCATGAAGGTAGATATGGTAGTGATGCGTCATAGCGCCAGTGGTGCCCCTCATTTTTTATCAAAACATCTGCCCAATACGGCCATTATTAATGCAGGCGATGGTATAAATGAACATCCCACACAAGCTTTATTAGATGCATTTTCTATCCAGGAAAAATTAGGTGGGCTTTCGGGTAAAAAGGTTTTATTGGTAGGTGATATCATGCATTCCAGGGTAGCGCTCAGTAATATTTTTCTGCTTACTAAAATGGGAGCCGAAGTGATGCTATCCGGCCCGCCAACTTTAATTCCAAAATATATTTCGCAGGCACTCGGGGTAAGGGTGGAGTATGATCTCAAAAAGGCATTAGGCTGGTGTGATGTTGCCAATATATTACGTATTCAATTAGAGAGGCAAAACCAGGTTTTATTTTCATCTACCAGGGAGTATAACTTAGCTTATGGCATATCAAAAAAATTATTGAGCAGTTTAGATAAAGAAATTGTGATCATGCACCCCGGCCCCATCAACCGGGGAGTAGAATTAGATAGTGACGTAGCAGATAGCGGTCAATCAATTATTTTACAACAGGTAGAAAATGGAGTGGCCATAAGAATGGCTGTTTTATATTTGCTGGCAGGAAATCGTAACTCCTGATTCCCTAACTTTACTTAGTTGATAATTACGATTCATTAAACCATTGTATGCATGAGCCGAATATGTTTATTCCCCGGCACTTTTGACCCGGTAACCCTGGGGCACAAAGATATTATTGACAGGGCGCTTCCTTTATTTGATAAAGTGATTATTGGTATTGGTAGTAATATCAATAAAGAGCCCATGTTTTCTGAAGCTCAAAGATTACAATGGCTCAAAGAAATTTATGCCGATAATCCTAAAGTAGATGCAGTGGTGTATGAAGGCCTAACGGTGAACTGTTGCCGGCAATACGGGGCAAATTATATTTTAAGAGGCATACGTTATGTGAACGATTTTGAATATGAGAAAGCAATAGCCGATATGAACCGTATGCTTGAAAATAATATTGAAACCATTTTTCTTACATGCCTCCCAAAATATACTTCTGTTGCCAGTACGCTGGTAAGAGATGTATTAAAAAATGGTGGCGATGTATCAGGCTTTTTGCCTCCACAGGTAAATCAAACGATTGCTTCACTATGCAAAAAAACATCTGGTTTAAAAAAGATTTAACTCTCCAGGACATCATTGATCATACTGCTCCCCATACACTTACCCAACATTTAGGAATGGAATGGAAGGCGCTGGGGAATGATTTTGTTGAAATGAAAATGCCGGTAGATAAGCGCACTCATCAACCCTACGGAATTTTACATGGTGGCGCAAGTTGCGCACTTGCAGAAACAGTGGGAAGTGTAGCTTCTCATTTAGTGATTGACACTCAAAAATATTATTGTGTGGGTTTAGATATTAATGCAAATCATGTACGCCCGGTTCATAATGGTTTTGTAACAGCAAAGGCAACGCCTTTACACCTGGGTAAGCGCACTCATGTGTGGGATATTAAAATAAAAGATGAGGCAGATAAACTTATTTGTATATCTAGGCTTACCGTAGCTATTTTAGAAAAAAAAATAGTTGGGGTCTAATTCACTGCCCACTAACTTTCCTTCAAATCTTCTGCCGTAGGTTTGTCAAAAATAGATTTCAATGAGCCCGGCAACATATCTAAAATCTTTTTCCCTGTCTCTTTAATAGATTCGCTAAGTTTCTCTTTTTCTTCCGCTGACATTTTATTGTATTTGTAATAGGCCAATGCCGCCAAACCGGCCAATAACAATGCGCTTTTTTTACTTGCCATACCATGTTATTTTAATTGTGAAAAAAAATTCCTTATTAACATCAATAAAAATCCGTGCCTATTTTTTATGGATTTTATACCGCTTCTTCACCCTGGGGCTATTAAAATATTCATCCAACTCTTCAGAGTTCAAATTTTCCTCCGGCATAGGGATATCTATCAGCTGGATCTTTGCCTGGTTAAGTTCATCTTTCAGCCTTTTATTTTTTGTAACAATATCAGGGTCTTTATCGCTTATCAAGCGGTTTTCAATGAGCTGGTAATCCAGCCGCTTGATGGCACTGCGTATAAGGGTAGCAGTATTTTGTTCGTATGAAGCATTCGGCGCTACTGCTTCTTTTACAGGAACCAGCGCCACGCCTACACTGGGAAGTATTTTTCCGGTAGCCTTATCACTGCTATTCGGTAATGAAGAAAATATGGTGCCACCCAATGCGGTTGAGGCCGATGCCAGGTCGAAAGTAGTGCGTGACCTTTTTGTTTTTCTGATCTTTTTATCTACTTGCCTAAAACTACTTTTTAAATCGTTAATATATTTTTGAATCTCTGTTTGCAATTCAATATGCTCAGTAACCAACATTGGGAAATTAATACTTTGCTTTACCAAAATGCTGATATCGGTTGTGTCGCTGGATTGAAAACGGGTATTCCCGATAAAAGTGAGGTTTATTTTACGGCTTTTATCCCTGTCTTCGGGTTTTACAAATCCATAAGGAATGAACCAGGTAAACTCATCGCCACATTTTGTAACGGGTGTAGCAGATACCAAGGCATAGTTACTAAAGTATTGTATTTGCTCTATAGGGAAACTCCCGTTTTCGCATAAAATAGCAAACCGGATGGTATCTCCTTCTTCGGCAGTAAATACTTTTGCCACAGTTGCTTTTAACCGGGATGGGATGATTTCTGTATTAAAAAATAATAGGATAAAACTGGTATCAAAATGATCGGCGGGGTTATCGAGGTTTTGAACGCTTATCAAAACCTTATATTCATAATCATACTTTAGCTTGCCCGATAAGAAGTAAGATTTATCTGCCTTGAAACGGATAAGCCCGGTTTGTTTATCAATTTTTAAACCTACGGGTTGGTTTTTCAAAAACCAATAATAATGATTGGCTGGTTTATTTATTTCTGGTTGAAAATTGAGAACAGAATCGCTGTGCAGGGTGATATAGGGATCTAAGTTTTTAATTCGTAAGGCTGTATCGTAATGAATAGGTGTAGGAACCGTATCCGTCACCTGGCTACTGGCTGCATAACTTAATAAACTTAAACACAAGAATGTGATACAAAATTTCAATACAAAATATTTTTTATGATGCGGCAAATTTACAGTATTACTTTAAAATTTAGTTTGGTAATAAAAAGCCCCCCTAAAAATAGGAGGGCCGCCTTATCCAAACCAACGTAAGGCTATCAACTGTATGTATTTTAAAAGATATTACTGTATTGTAATTTCTTTAGCTGCCGGTTTAGCTAATTCTTTTTTAGGCAAAGTGAGCATGAGTATGCCGTTTTCATAAAGGGCTTTAATATTTTCTTTATCAATTTTTTCATCTACGGTAAAACTGCGTTTAAATGATTTGTAAGAAAATTCCTTACGTACCATTTTTGTGCTGCTTTCTGTACTTTCTTCTTTTTTTTCTGTACTAATCGTCAGTACATTTTCATCCAGGTTAATTTTAAAATCCGATTTTTGAAAACCCGGCGCTGCCAACTCAAGTTGATAAGCATTTTCAGAATCTGAAATGTTTACCGGCGGAAAATGTAAAACATCTTCTCTTACTGTTTTTGAAACAGCAGAAGGAAATTCATTGAAAAGTTCTTTCATCAGGCCATCAAAAGATTTACTGAAATTGTTGTTTGTTCTTACAATCATGGTTATAAAATTTTAGAGTTTTTAATTTCCATATCCTATTTCAAAATGTATTCCATCCATATTCTTATGCCGATTATGCATTTTTAATAAAAACTAAATGACATAAAGTCAATAAAATATTTATTCGTAAGACAAAATGACAAAAAAGATTGATTTATGGATTACGATAATTCTAAAAAATATTAAAATGAAGGTTGTAATTTTGTAGCTAAATTTTAAAATCAAAATACATGTATCCAGAAGAAATAGTAATTCCTATGAAAGAGGAATTAACCGAAAATGGGTTTACAGAATTATTAACCTCAAATGATGTAGAAACCAAACTGGCAGAAAATGGAACCACACTGGTAATGATCAATTCAGTTTGTGGTTGTAGTGCAGGCACAGCAAGGCCAGGCACTTTATTAGCTGTTCAAAAAGCTACAAAAAAACCAGATCATATTACTACCAGTTTTGCCGGTTTTGATAATGATGCAGTGAAACAAATAAGACAACACTTGCAACCTTATCCACCTTCTTCGCCAGCTATTGCATTATTTAAAGATGGTAAATTGGTTCATTACTTAGAACGCCATAATATTGAAGGCCGCAGCGCACAAATGATTGCTGAAGACCTTATGAATGCATTTGAAACTTATTGCAATTAATAAATTTGTATAGTATCGTATCCTCCTATCCTAAATAGGAGGATTTTTTATGTCTATAGTTTATATTGCATCTCTTTTAATTTTTAAAACAGATACATGTATCCAAATTTATATTACATATTTAAAGATTGGTTTGGGGTAGATTGGGCGCCATTGAAAATATTAAATACGTTTGGCCTCATGGTAGCCATAGCTTTTATAGCAGCAGCCTGGGTGATTTCTTCTGAACTGCGGCGCAAAGAAAAACTTGGCTTATTGAAATACCGTGAAGAAACGATACGGGTAGGCGAGCCTGCCTCTATTACAGATCTTTTAATAAATGGAATCATTGGTTTTTTGTTTGGATACAAACTATTGGGCTTTATTTTTAGCAAGCCTGCCGAAATAAATCCTCAGGAATATATATTTTCCGGGGCAGGAAGTATTTGGGGCGGTTTACTGGTGGGTGGTTTATTGGCTTTTTTAAAGTGGTACGAAAAGAACAAACAAAAACTACCGCAACCCGAAAAGAGAATTGTTCGCATTTGGCCACACGACCGGGTAGGTGATATTGTAATTATTGCCCTGGTTTTTGGTATCCTGGGAGCTAAATTATTTGACAGTATAGAGCACTTAAGTGATTTTTTAAGCGATCCCATTGGTCAGTTACTTTCACCTAGTGGCCTTACTTTTTATGGGGGTTTAATATTAGCCGCAATTGCAGTTTGCTGGTATGCTTACCGAAAAGGTATTACTATAAAACATCTTGTTGATTCTGCTGCGCCAGCTTTAATGATTGCGTACGCCATTGGCCGAATTGGTTGCCAGGTAGCAGGTGATGGCGACTGGGGAATTTTTAATAGTGCTTATGTGAGTGATGAATATGGCAAAGTAAGTGTTGCGGCACCCGGTGAATATAAAGCAAACCTTCAAAAAAATTCAGCATATTTCCTGGATGGAAAAGCCCTGGACACCGCAAACCATTTGGTGAGAATTACAGATCGTACCTGGCCTGGACTGGATCAGGTACCCCATAAATCAATAAAGGGGCCTTCTTTTTTGCCTAAATGGTTATTTGCATATACCTATCCTAAAAATGTAAATGCCGATGGGATACTTATTCCGGGGGATAGGGATGAGCATAACCGGGTATTGCCGCAGCCGGTTTTTCCTACCCCATTATATGAAACCCTTATCTGTGGCCTTATGTTTATTTTAATGTGGGCAGTGCGCCGTAAAATAAAAGTTGCCTGGGTGATGTTTGGTTTTTATTTAATATTCAACGGAATTGAAAGATTCCTGGTGGAAACAATACGTGTTAATAAATTATATGATGTAATGGGAATCCTACTTTCACAGGCTGAAATAATTGCCATTTGCTTGGTATTGGCAGGGTTGGGTCTTATTATATATGCAAAAAAACACAATAAGTAATTTTTTTAATACAACTCATTTATTGATTATCAGTATTTTACATCTAGTTACACTCCGTTTTATTGGATGCACCCCCTTCATTAATTTTCTAAATTTTAAAATAAGGGTAACTTTTCCAGCTTACCGTCCGTAGTATATTTTTCTACCAATTATCATTTTTTAATACCGTTCATTATTAAGCATTGTACTTTGTAATGCATAGTACTTACTTTTGTGAGGTAGTAAATTTTAAACCCAATTAGCCCGGGTCATTTTTAAAAAAGTCGGCTTAAAGTACCGGCAAAAAAATAAAAGTATAGTCATGAAAAAACAAATTCTAACTGCAGTTTTGGCCGTCACTAGCCTGTGCAGCTTTGCCCAAAATGGGGGCAAAATTTTCGGAAGTATTAAAGATGGCGGCCAGCAGGCTGTAATTGATGCTTCCAGTGTAACATTATTACGTGCAAAAGATTCCAGCCTTGTAAAAACTTCTATTACTGACAAAGAAGGTAAGTTTTTATTTGAAAACCTAACTGATGGCAGTTACTTAGTTGCTGCAACTTCGGTTGGTTACCAAAAAACTTTCAGCAATCAAATCCAGATTTCTGAAAACCAAAAAGAAGAAAATGCAGGGATATTGCAATTAATGCGCAAGACTAAAGATTTAACAGTAGTGGTTGTAACTTCAAAACGCCCTTTGATCGAAAGAAAAATTGATCGCACCATTGTAAATGTAGATGGCTACATCAGCAATACCGGGAGTACCGCTATGGAGGTGTTAGAAAAGGCACCAGGAGTTTCTGTTGACAAAGATGGTAATATTAGCCTAAAAGGGAAACAAGGTGTTATTATTATGATTGATGGGAAACCCACTTATATGAGCGGCCAGGACCTGGCAAATTATTTAACCAGTATGCCTTCGTCAAATCTCGACCAGCTTGAGATTATGACCAATCCTTCTGCTAAATATGATGCCTCCGGTAATTCAGGTATCATCAATATCAAAACAAAAAAATTAAAACAAAGGGGTTTCAATGGTTCTTTAAGTAGTTCATTTGGTATGGGCGATTATCCAAAAATAAATAATAGCCTGAACCTGAATTATCGGAATGGTAAGTTCAACAGCTTTGCAAGTATTAATGGCAATTATCGTAAGGGTAGCCAAACTTTAGATATTTATCGTGAGTTACTTGATAATTCAAAAAAAATTGATCGCATATTTACTCAAAAATCTGAAGAAAAGCGGATGCGCCAATACTATGCTGTTAAAGCAGGAATGGATTATAACGCAACAGCTAAAACAACATTGGGATTTGTGTTAAGCGGCTACTACAACCCAACAGAAGATCCCGGAAACAATACCAGTTATTTTAAAGATGCATATCTTCATATAGATTCTATTTTGATCGTAAAAAGAAACGAAACAGGTAACTGGAAAAATGGGGGCATCAACCTGAACCTGCGCCACAAATTTGATAGTACCGGCAGGGAACTTACTGCTGATATAGATTACCTGAAGTATGATGCCTCAGATAATATGCAATTGCTCAGTAATACTTATTCTCCTAATGGAGTTTTGTTAAGCAATAGTATGCTAATTGGCGACTTGCCGCAAACCCTGGATATTTTTTCTGCTAAAACAGATTATGTGCAAACCCTCGCAAAAACAATTAAAATGGAAGCAGGGCTTAAAACTTCTTTTGTAAAAACAAATAACAAAGCACAATATTATAATCGTATAAACGGGCAGGATGTGGTAGATTATAACCGAACTAATTTTTTCGATTATAAAGAAAACTTAAATGCTGCTTATGTGAACTTGAGTACAGAAGTAAAAAAATGGGGATTCCAGGCAGGCCTGCGGGTAGAAAATACAAATTATGATGCTGTACAATATGGTAATATAACCCAGCACGACTCAGCATTCAAACATTCCTATACCAGTTTATTCCCTACCCTGTATGTAAGCTACAAAATGAATGAAAAAAATCAATTTGGTGTAAGCTATGGCCGAAGGATAAACAGGCCGGATTATGAAGACCTGAATCCATTTATTCATTATATAGATCAATATACTTATGATGTGGGTAACCCATTTTTAAAACCGATGTATGCTGATAAATTTGAAATTACACATACCTACAATAATTTTTTAACCACTTCATTAGATTATAGTGTAACTAAAAACCTATTCAATGAATCGTTTAGCAGGAATGACCAGGCCATTGAAGTACGCAAATCAAATTTTGGGAAATTACAAAGTGCAAACTTGTCTGTAAGTGCACAAATACCCGTTTTTAAATGGTGGAAAGCACAACTTTATACAGAAGGGAACTACTATCACCTCAATTCAAAAATTGAGGAAAGAATGGTAAATATTGAAACAACAACCTTTATGGCAAACCTGGTAAACCAATTTAGTTTTAAAAAAGGCTGGAGTGCAGAGCTTTCTGCATTTGGAAGAACAAAAGCTCCCGAAACTCAAATTATTATAAATCGTATAGGTGTGATAAATGTAGGCGTTCAAAAGCAGGTTTTAAAAAATAAGGGATCCTTTAAACTGGCCGTAAGTGATATTACCGGCCCCATGAAAGTAACCGGAAATATTGCTGATTTAGGCAATGCCCATGCTAGCTTTATGCAACACAGAGATACCCGGGTGGTAACATTAAGCTTTAATTATCGTTTTGGTAAACCTATGAAAACAGAAAGGCGCCGTACCGGTGCAGCTACCGATGAACAAAACAGGGTAGGCGGTGCCAACTAAAAGTACCCCTAAAAAACCTCATTTTAATTTATAAGATGAGGTTTTTTTATCTTTGTAAAAAATCAATATTATGGCATCTTTTGATATGGTGAGTAAGGTTGACCTGCAAACCCTGGATAATGCAATAAACGTAGTGAATAAAGAAATTACAAATCGCTTCGATTTTAAAGGTTCGCATGTAGTGATAGACCTGAATAAAAAGGATTTTAAATTGAACCTGGAAGCGGATAGTGAAATGAAATTGAACCAGATTATTGATGTACTGATTAGCCGTAGTATGAAACAAGGCCTGGCTGCCGAAATTTATGATTTAAGCAAAGAACCCTTTGTAAGCGGTAAGGTTACAAAAAAAGAAATCCCGGTTCGTAACGGTATTAAACAGGATGACGCCAAAAAGATTGTAAAATTAATTAAGGATAGTGGCCTTAAAGTACAAGTGGCTATAATGGACGATATCATTAGAATAACAGCTAAAAAAATAGATGATCTGCAAGAAGTTATACAAGCCAGCAAAGGGTGGAATACAGGTATTGCTTTGCAATATGTGAATATGAAAAGCTAAGTTTCTCAGCTAAATCTGCCACAATGCCTGAATTGCCCTATTTTGGCCTTTGTTACTTTAAAAATTAAAACTATCTTTGCGCCCTTAAACTAAATAATACGGCAAAATCCGTATTAAAATAAATAATAAAATGAAAAAGGAATTACATCCCACCAACTACAGGCCCGTTGTATTTAAAGATATGAGTAACGGCCATACTTTCTTAAGCCGCTCTACTGCTGCATCTGGCGAAACAGTAGTTTTTGAAGAAGACGGTAAAGAATACCCGGTTATTAAACTGGAAATTTCAAATACATCACACCCGTTTTATACCGGTAAAAATGTATTGGTAGATACTGCAGGACGTATTGATAAGTTTAAAAAACGTTACGAAAAAAGAGCAAAATAATTGGTGTAAGTTTCTACTTCACTCAAGTTTGTTTTTCATGGCTATACTTTAAAGTCCCTTCGGATTATTCCGGGGGGATTTTTATTATAAATACCCCCTTTAATGCCTATATTAGCCTATGCGTATTTTATTAGATGATAGCCATTGCAGGAATGCACTTTTTCCATTTACACATACCCGGCATGTGGCACAAATAAGAATAGGCATTCTTACCATTCAGGAAAAGTGGGAAAAATTAACCGGCAAAAAAGTGTATTTAAAATCCGGTCAGGCGCCCGACAATGCAATTAAAATTCCAGCCAACATTATCCCTTCATTATGTAATTATGAAACTATTTTAAAAAACAATCATACTGAAGATGTACGTGTATTAACGCATCCCTGGCAAATATATGAATGGAACGATTGGGCCATTAAAGATGATTTTTTACTCATAACCAATGGCAGGCATTCAGCTACCATTAGCAAAACCAATAATATTATAAACCCCGGCCAGGTTTTTTTAGAACCGGGTGCAAGTGTAGAATATTGTATCATCAATGCTGAAAAAGGACCCGTTTATATTGGTGCTAATGCCCAAATGATGGAAGGATGTTTAGTAAGGGGATCTTTTTCACTTTGCGAAAATGCAACACTTAAAATGGGAGCTAAAATTTACGGTGCTACCACTTTGGGCCCGGATTGTGTTGCCGGGGGAGAAATAAAAAATACTGTATTGTTTTCGCATAGTAATAAAGCCCACGATGGTTACCTGGGAGATAGTGTCATTGGCTCCTGGTGCAACCTGGGTGCAGGAACCAGTAACAGTAATGTAAAAAATACCGGAGCCGCAGTAAAATATAAAATAGATAAAGAAGCCGGGTTTCAGTTGGCAGGTAATAAAGCCGGGTTACTCATGGGCGATTATAGCCGCTGCGCTATCAACACTTCATTTAATACCGGGACTGTAGTAGGTATTTGCTGCAATATTTTTAGTGTTGAAATGCCAGCCGTATATATTCCAAATTTTACATGGAATAACGAACCCTACATTTTTGAAAAAGCAATCGCCGATATTTGTAACTGGAAGCAGATGAAAGGTGCAACCATGGCCGAGGAAGAATTACAACAACTTAAAAAATTATACGAATCAAAATAAATAATATGATGCGAAAACAAATAGCAGCAGCTAACTGGAAAATGAATTTAACCGCTAGCCAGGCTGAAACATTGGCGACAGCATTAGCCACAGGGGTTACACATTTACAAGCAGGACAGCAAGTGATATTGGGTGTTCCTTTTCCATATTTAATATTGGTGCAAAATAAAATTGCAGGAAATCAAAACTTATTTCTTTCTGCTCAAAATTGTGCAGATAAATTGAATGGTGCATATACCGGCGAAACCAGCGTAGAAATGTTACAAAGTATTTCAATTCCTTTTGTGATCATTGGCCATAGCGAGCGCAGGGAATATTACCATGAAACACACAGCCAACTGGCAACAAAAGTTGACCTTGCCCTTGCCCATAACATACAACCCATTTTTTGTTGTGGTGAGCCATTGCACATCAGGGAAACAAACACTCAAAATGAATTTGTAGAAAAACAATTAAAAGAGTCCTTATTTCATTTAAGTAATGCACAAATGAAAAATTTTATTATTGCTTATGAACCCATTTGGGCCATTGGTACCGGTAAAACTGCCAGTAGCGGCCAGGCTCAGGAAATGCACGCACACATCAGGCAGGTATTAGCATCTCAATACGGGATAGAAACTGCAGATACAGTTTCTATACTTTATGGCGGGAGTGTAAAGGCTGCCAATGCATCTGAGATTTTTAGTAAGCCGGATGTGGATGGCGGCTTAGTAGGCGGCGCCAGCCTGGTTGCTTCAGAATTTATTTCTATTATTGAAAGTTTAAAGCCGGGGGCATAAGATAATCTATGAAATTAAAACAGGCTCTTATACAAAATACGGCATGGAAAGCCGCAAGCCTGGTATTCACCTTTTTAAATAACCTGCTTATTGTTCGTTTGCTGGGTGTAGAAGAAAGTGGAAAGTTCTTCTATGCGGTTGTATTTTTAACGCTGCTTATTACAGCGCTCCGGTTGGGTATCGAAAACGGTATCACTTATTTAAGCGGGCGATACCCAAATAGTACATCGGTTTTATTTTACCTGCTATTTCCACTGGCCATTGTACAAGGCTTTGTTACGTATTACCTGCTTCGTTTCGCCCATTTATTTCCATTGCAATTTCAAACAGGCTGGGCGGTAGTATTTGTAGTGAGCAATATGATGTTAATCTACATCAATGCTTTTTATCATGCTCAGAAATTATTTAAGCCACTCAATTTTATAGGAGCCATATTTACTTGCTTGCAAACAGTTTTCTTTACGATCTTTTATTTTGGCCCCCAGTCAAAATCCATTGATTGGGCTGCACAAATTTTTACGGTGATGTCTTTGGCCTGTCTTTGCCAGGTATTGGTACAGGCTGCCTGGTTTTATATCAGGCATGCTTATTTTTTTAAACAGGTAAATTTTTCCTGGCTTATTTTTAAAGGCTTGTTTAGTTACTCCGGGCTAAGTTTCATTAGTAGTATTTTGTTTTTTTTAATCACCCGTGTTGATTTTTATTTTGTAGAAAAATATTGTACCGGCATAGAAATGGGAAATTATGTTCAGGCAGCAAAAATTGGCCAAATGGCACTGGTGTTGCCCGGCCTCTTAGGAGGTGTGGTATTTCCGTATGCGATCCAGGCACCGCCTAATTTTGTAGAAAAAGTAAGTTATTTATGCCGGGTAATGACGGCGCTTTTTTTAATCTTATTTATTGCTTTAATAATTACCGGGAGTTTTATGTTACCCTGGTTACTGGGCCAGCAATTTACGCTGGTGTATGGTATCATGATTGCCAGTATGCCGGGTATTTTTTGCATGAGTATGAGCGTGGTCTTACTCTCTTATTTTGAGGGTAAAAATCAGCAGGGCATTATTTTAATAGCAAACCTGCTTTGTCTTTTATTATTGATATCAGGCGATGCATTAATGGTAAAAGAATATGGTTATATGGCTGCCGCAATTATATTCTCAATCGCAAACTTTGCGGCCATGCTGGTTTTATCCATTCGGTTTATGAAAGTATCTTCACTTCCTTTATTAAGCTTATTTGCTATTAAGAAGAGCGACCTGGAAGAATTTAGAATGACCTCTCATTTGTAATCTTATTTTCTTAATACTTTCTTCAACCAACTATTAAGCGGGTGCTCGTAAAGTTTATAAATAAGGATAGACAATACATTGAGATATAGGAAGAGTAAAATTGGATTTTTGCTAAAGTATTTAAAAAACCATTCGGTAAATATCCCTACATGCACTAAGTAAAATATATAAGATGACCTGCCCAATAACACAAACAAAGAAGATCCTAATAATCTTGTGATCCAATTATTCTCTGAAAGCAATCCCCAATATAAAACAGCAATCCCAGCAATTGGAAGTATCAGGTTATTAATTACAATGCCGCCGGGAAAATAATCACCATATAAATTACCCTTATGTAAAAGTGATAGCACAAATACGCAGGCCGTTATTACAAGAATACCCAGCCAGGTAAACGTGGCAGCTTGTTTTGCAATGGGCTTATTTTTTTTATACCAAATGGCTAATGCGATACCTGTAAAAAATTCAATACACCTGCCAAAGAATGTGAAATTAAAAAGAAAGCGATAATCGGTAAAGAAACCATAAGGCAGGCTGTTGGAGGCAAAATGTACAATCATGATGCCCATTCCTATAAAACCAATGGGAAGGTAAATAAGATTGTATTTTGATCTTCGGCATAGCCAAAGTATCAGTGGGCAAAGAATATAAAAACTCTCTTCTACTGTAAGCGACCAACTTTGGGCAACAAAAAAATCATAAAAGCCTGCAAAGAACCCCCTTAAAAAACTAAGTGATCCTAAATAATATAACCAACCATTGTTTATCGCATGATGGGCAAATGCATCTTTTGATTGGTAAACAATAAAATTGATCGTCATCACCAGGAACAATACCGGGTAAATACGGGCAAACCGGTTCACCATATAATTATAAAAATTACGGGTACTGGTAATGGCCTGGTCGTAATACCGCAAACACAGTAGGAGGCCGCTCAAAACAAAAAAAAGGGTAACCCCTACATGCATTTCAGAAAAGAAAAGGTGGATCCTGTTACCAAAACGGGCAGGTGTAAAAAAATTATAATGATGTATAAAAACGAAATAAGCAGCAATAGCCCGGATGCCCGTAAGTGCAGGAATAAAAGAATCGTTTTTATTTGGCATGTATAAAAATACGGCTTTACTTGAAAAGCCTGCGTTTGCTGCACATTAATCCATACCCGTCAATACAATGGCTACATTCTGGTGGCAGGGAATTGGCACGATGCATTTTTCTAAATTCATCTGCTCTTTTACTTCGGTAAATAGCCAGCACATCATCTTTATATACATTGCCATAAATAACCGGTTTTGAGATTTGCACATCTCCAAAATATTCAAAAGGAGTAGAAACGGCTAAGTAATCGCAGGGTGCAACATCTCCATTGTAATTAATGAATAACACTTCAGGTTGTGTGCAGCCCGTAACTTCGGGTATCATACCGGGAAGCCAAATTTCCATTCCATTTTTGCGAATGCGTTGCACGGCTTCTTTAAAAATATTTTCAGCATAGGCATTCCCGGTAGGCGAATACAAATAACGCCCTTTGTGTAAGCCTGTAAACGACATTAAATTATTTACATAAATTCTTTTTATATTCAGGCTATGTACAAAATCAACATAATCCGGTAATTCGCCAATGTTTTGCTTATGGGCAACAAATGTTACTGCTACTTTATCAATCATCCCTTCTTTTTCCAGGTTGCGAAAGGCTTCTAATATTTTTGAATGATCTACTCCCGTTTTAAATGCTTCAACCGTTTCTTTTCTTAAACCATCCAGTGAAATATTAATTTCAGTGATGGGCATTTTTTTCAATTTGGCAATATTTTCAGGCGTAAGCAACATGGCATTTGATAAGAATGGGAACTTCATTTTTGGATTGATGGCGAGAACGGCTTCCATCATTTCAAATAAATGCTTATTTAACAGCGCTTCAAAACTGGAGAAGTTCATATACTCAGCATGTTTTACTGCTTTTTCAATTTTGCCAAGTAACATGTTAAAATCTTTCATTACCATGATATTCTTCTTACCATCCACAATTTCTTTTCCAAAATTATTGATAAAGCAATGGGTGCATGGGAGATTGCAGGCTGTTACTGTTTGGAGTAAAATAGTGGTAGGGTAGTTTTGTATATAATGCTTATATCCTGTTTTTACCCTGGCATAATATTCAGAGAGCGGTGTGTTAAATAATTTATACCGTAGGTATTTCGTGTTCATTTTTATGTAAAAAAATTACAGATGACTAACTGCAAATTTAAATAATAAATATGGTACCTCACAGGCAGTATGTGCGAATCTCCGTATTTCATAAATGCATAAAAAAAGAGGATGGTATAAACGATCCTCTTTACAGCTTTAACAGTAGATATTGTATGCCTTTTTTAGTTCTTTATAAATCTCAGTTTTTCAATTTTATTATTTTCAATAATTTCTGCCACATAGTTTCCTGTTGGCATATTGTTGAATGGTATAATAAGGGTGCCTGTTCCATTGAGTTTCACCTGTTTCATAAGTTGCCCCTGTGTATTATAAATATTCAATTTTGCATTTTCGAATAAAATATCGGTATTTATGCGAATATCATTTGCTACAGGATTGGGGTAAATGAGGATACTGCCTTTACTTCCAAAATCAACAAACCGTATTTCGCTCAGTTTATATTCACCGGTATTATCCTGTTGCTTGATCCTATAAAATATTTTGCCACGGCCCGGGGCGATGTCAGTAAAACTATAATTTCCTCCGGCAGTACCATTGCTGTTCACAAAACCAATTGCCGTCCAGTTGCGGTTATCAGTACTTCTTTCAATAGAAAAGCCAAGGCTGTTTACTTCATTGCTGGTACTCCATTGTAATAAAGTATTAGATTGATTTTTGGTAGCATTAAATGCCGTGAAATTTACGGGTACAATATTGAAGTTCCGCTTGAATTGCAGCATCCACTCATAAACATTTCTTTTTCCATTCATTGAATCATTGTACAGTCCATTTGCGTTTAGATCCAGGTCGTAAGTGGTCCAGGATGCTTCATGTAAAGGGATAGAAGGATGAAAAATGATCCTGCGGGCCAATGGTGTTGGCGGTACCGGTGCTGCATTAATATGATCTACATAGTAATTTGTATAGCTTAATGGTACCGAAGGGTCGTTATCATTATGCGTGGCCAGTACAGGTAAATTACCTGCTGCCATATTCAGGGCATAACTCAGGTTTGGCCCTTGAGCCCCTGCGCATGGAATAAGCGCTGCAATTCTTTCCGCATTCGTTTTACTGGTTCCTGCATAAGCCCAGCAGGCACCTCCGCCCATGCTAAGGCCGGTTAAGTAAACCCTGTTAATGTCTACTTTATAATGGGTTTCTATATAGTTAAAACATTCTGTAATATTCCCACTCCACATGCCTGATGTAAACTGTGGCGTAATAACTATGAACTTAAAATTTTCTCCATTCACATTAAATGAATTTGGGAAAATGCCCACATTTATTTGGCGTGGCGTACCATTGGTTAAAACTTTATTTAAATCAGTAGTACCATTTCCAAGTTCACCAATGCCTGTTAAAAATAGGATAACCGGAAATTTTTCATTGGGATTATTCCAATATCCCTGCGGCAAATACTCATAAAAGCCATTAGAACCTGAGCAAATACTCACACCCGGTTTGGGGGTATGTGTTTGGCTTATCGCATAAAAAGCAGGTAACAGTAAGAAAGCAAGAATTGCTAAACGAATAGAAAATTTCATTTTTTGGGAGTTAATTAAATAAAAAATCTTTAATGCTTGCCGGCGAGGTAATAGTTTGCAAAGTGTTAGGATTGCGCAAATGTATTATGCACAGCGATTATTTGATGTAGTACAAAATATTATTTATACCTAAAGTTTTTCACAATTGTGGATTATTATCAATTTAGCATAAATATTTATCAGTTTTTTATATATTAAATAAATTTTAAATTATAATAATTATCAAAAATCTTACCAAATGCTGATAAAAAATCAATTGATTCTTTTCTATTAAAGAATATTTCTTACCTTTGCCCTCCTTTAATTTTGGGTCAGTGGCATTTGCCGCTCCAAAAAAGGGCCTTCTCAATAAAACGTTTTATATAAAATATGTCTGCAACAACTTCAAAAGCTGCTCCTCGTATCAATTTCGGTAAAGTTGAACTGGTAGCGGAACAACCCGACTTGCTCGGTATTCAGATTCAATCGTTCAAAGATTTTTTTCAATTGGAAACAACGCCTGATAAACGTAATGTGGAAGGGCTTTTCCGTGTGTTTAAAGAAAACTTTCCGATTACAGATACCCGCAACATTTTTGTATTGGAATTTTTAGATTATTTCGTTGATCCACCTCGCTACACCATTGATGAATGTATAGAAAGAGGCTTAACTTATGCAGTGCCTTTAAAAGCAAAATTACGGCTAAGCTGTAATGATGAAGAGCATGTGGATTTTCAAACTATTGTACAGGATGTGTTCCTGGGAAACATACCGTATATGACTCCCCGTGGTACATTTGTAATTAATGGTGCCGAAAGGGTAGTAGTAAGCCAGCTTCATCGTTCGCCCGGTGTGTTCTTTGGTCAGAGCATACATCCTAATGGTACAAAAATTTATTCTGCCCGGGTAATCCCTTTTAAAGGCGCCTGGATGGAATTTGCTACCGATATCAATAATGTGATGTTCGCATATATTGATCGTAAGAAAAAATTCCCGGTTACTACTTTATTGCGTTCTATTGGTTATGAAACTGATAAAGATATCCTTGAACTTTTCGGTATGGCCGATGAAGTGAAAGCCGATAAAAAAACACTGGAAAAAAATATTGGAAAACGCCTGGCTGCCCGTGTACTTCGTACCTGGGTAGAAGATTTTGTAGATGAAGATACCGGTGAAGTTGTTTCTTTAGAAAGAAATGAAGTGATCCTGGAAAGAGATACCGTTTTAGATGAAGCCAACATAGCACTCATCATTGAAATGGAAGTAAAAAGCGTATTCATACAAAAAGAAGAAGTAAGTGGTGATTATGCTATTATATATAATACCCTTAATAAAGATACCAGCAATAGTGAAATAGAAGCGGTACAGCACATCTACAAACAATTGCGTGGTGCAGATGCCCCCGATGATGAAACTGCCCGTGGTATTATTGATAAATTATTCTTTAGCGATAAGCGTTATGATCTTGGCGAAGTAGGCCGTTATAAAATCAACCGCCGACTGGGATTAAATTTCCCAATTGAGAAAAAAGTACTGACCAAAGATGATATTATTGCGATCATTAAAACCCTGGTACAATTAACCAATGGTAAAAGTGAAGTGGATGATATTGATCATTTAAGCAATCGTAGGGTACGTACCGTAGGCGAACAATTATATGCTCAATTTGGTGTTGGTTTGGCCCGTATGGCCCGTACCATCCGGGAAAGAATGAATGTAAGGGATAACGAAGTATTTACTCCTGTTGATCTGATCAATGCAAGGACACTTTCTTCTGTTATCAATTCATTTTTTGGGACCTCTCAATTGTCACAATTCTTAGATCAAACCAATCCGTTAAGTGAGATCACACACAAACGTCGTATTTCAGCGCTCGGACCCGGTGGTTTAAGCAGGGAACGTGCAGGCTTTGAAGTACGTGACGTTCACTATAGCCATTACGGCCGTTTATGTACCATTGAAACACCGGAAGGACCCAACATTGGATTGATCTCTACACTTTGTGTACATGCCAAGATCAATGAAATGGGCTTTATTGAAACGCCTTACCGTAAAGTGAATGAAGGAAAGGTAGATATGAAAAAAATCACCTTCCTGAGTGCAGAAGAAGAAGATACCGCAAAAATTGCCCAGGCAAATATTGATATTGACGATAAAGGAAACTTTATTGAAGATATGATCAAATCCCGCCAAACAGGTGATTTCCCTATTCTTCCAAAAGAAGAAGTAGAATATATGGATGTGGCGCCCAATCAAATTGTAGGGTTAAGCGCATCATTAATCCCGTTCCTGGAACATGATGATGCCAACCGTGCCTTGATGGGATCGAACATGCAACGCCAGGCGGTACCATTAATTAAACCAGAAGTACCCATCGTAGGTACCGGTTTAGAAGGCAAAGCAGCCAGGGATGCAAGGATACAGGTGCATGCTGATGGTGATGGTGTGGTAGAATTTGTGGATGCCAATGAAATACATGTTCGTTATAAGAGAGATGAATCGCAGCAGTTGGTAAGCTTTGAAGATGATTTAACGGTGTACAAATTGACGAAGTTCGTTCGTACCAACCAGGAAACCTGCATCAACCTTCGCCCTGCCGTAGTAAAAGGGCAAAAAGTAGCTGCCGGCGATTTCTTAACTGAAGGCTATGCAACCAAAGGAGGTGAACTGGCATTGGGCCGTAACCTTAAAGTTGCTTTCATGCCCTGGAAAGGCTATAACTTTGAAGATGCGATCGTAATTTCAGAAAAAGTGGTAAAAGAAGATTTGTTTACCTCCATACATATCAGCGAATTTGAAACGGAAGTTAGAGATACTAAACTGGGTGAAGAAGAGTTAACACCCGATATTCCAAACGTAAGCGAAGAAGCTACCAAAGACCTGGATCAAAATGGTATCATCCGTATTGGTGCATCCATAAAAGAAGGCGATATTATTATTGGTAAAATTACGCCCAAAGGCGAAAGTGATCCTACACCGGAAGAAAAACTGCTTCGTGCAATTTTTGGAGATAAAGCCGGCGATGCCAAAGATGCATCTTTAAAAGCACCAAGCGGAACAGAAGGGGTGGTTATTGATAAAAAATTATTTCAACGTGCTAAGAAAGACAAGAATGCTAAAGTAAGAGAGAAAGCACAAATTGAAAAAATTGAAAAAATGCATGAGGACAATGAGAAAACACTCATGGACCTGCTGCAACACAAATTACAAACTTTACTAAAAGATAAAACCAGCCAGGGTGTATCCAATAATTTTGGTGAAATACTCGTCGCTAAAGGTGTGAAGTTTAATGCTAAAAACCTGGCAAATCTTGATATTGCCAATGTAAATCCTTTAGGATGGAGTGGCGATGTTAAAACGGATAACCTTATAAATGTTCTGTTGCATAACTACAACATTAAATTCAATGAAGAATTAGGCCGATTTAAAAGAGAAAAATTCAATATCTCTATTGGGGATGAACTACCTGCAGGTGTATTGAAATTAGCCAAAGTTTACTTAGCCGTAAAACGCAAACTTAAAGTAGGCGATAAAATGGCAGGGCGCCATGGTAACAAAGGTATTGTTGCAAAAATTGTGCGCCAGGAAGATATGCCTTTCCTGGAAGATGGAACACCGGTAGATATTGTACTGAACCCATTGGGTGTACCAAGCCGTATGAACCTGGGCCAGATTTATGAAACCGTATTGGGATGGGCAGGAGAAAAACTGGGTGTAAAATTTGCGACCCCAATTTTTGATGGGGCTACTGTAGAAGAGATAGATGAAAATATCAATACTGCAGGCTTGCCAAAATTTGGCCATACTTATTTATATGATGGTGAAACCGGCGATCGCTTCGATCAAAAAGCAACCGTGGGCATTATTTATATGATCAAGTTGCACCACATGGTAGATGATAAAATGCATGCCCGTTCTATTGGACCATACAGTTTAATTACACAACAACCATTGGGTGGTAAAGCACAATTTGGCGGACAGCGTTTTGGTGAAATGGAAGTATGGGCATTGGAAGCCTATGGGGCATCTAATATTTTACAGGAATTATTAACCTTAAAATCAGATGATATCATTGGCCGTGCTAAAACATATGAGGCTATTGTGAAGGGAGAAAATATACCAAGGGCCGGCATTCCGGAATCGTTCAATGTTTTGGTTCATGAATTAAGAGGCTTAGGTTTAGATCTTACGTTTGAGTAAACAAAACGGAATGATCATTCCCATTGGATTATCAATTATCAATTAAAAATTATTAATTAAGAATATGGCATTCAAAAAAGAAAATCGTCCGAGACCAGCTTTTTCCCAAATTACCATAGGATTGGCTTCACCGGATACTATTTTAGAAAGAAGCTATGGTGAGGTATTAAAGCCCGAAACCATTAACTATCGTACTTACAAGCCCGAAAGAGATGGCTTGTTTTGCGAAAGAATTTTTGGGCCGGTAAAAGATTACGAATGTGCATGTGGAAAATATAAAAGAATACGGTATAAAAGTATCGTATGCGATCGTTGCGGTGTAGAAGTTACTGAAAAGAAAGTACGCCGTGAACGTATGGGACACATTAAATTGGTAGTACCCGTAGTACATATCTGGTATTTTAAATCATTGCCCAATAAAATTGGTTACCTGCTGGGGATGAGTTCTAAAAAATTAGAAACTATTGTTTATTACGAACGCTTCGTGGTAATTCAGCCCGGACTGCGTGCCGATAAAGGCCAAAATTATGGCGACCTGCTCACAGAAGAAGAATACTTAGATATACTGGATGCTTTACCAAAAGAAAACCAGTACCTGCCGGATGAAGACCCGGATAAATTTGTAGCCAAAATGGGCGCCGAAGCAGTTCAGGCTATGTTAGGAAAATTAGACCTGGATCAATTGAGCTTCGATCTTCGCCATGCCGCAGCAAACGAAACTTCGCAACAACGTAAAGCAGATGCTTTAAAAAGATTGAGCGTAGTAGAAAGTTTCCGGGATGCCAACACACGCATTCAAAACCGTCCGGAATGGATGGTGATGCAATATATTCCTGTTATTCCACCGGAATTGCGCCCACTCGTTCCTTTAGATGGTGGCCGTTTTGCATCTTCAGATTTAAATGACCTGTATCGCCGTGTTATTATCCGTAATAATCGTTTAAAAAGACTATTAGAAATTAAAGCTCCTGAAGTAATTCTAAGGAATGAAAAAAGGATGCTGCAAGAAGCCATAGACTCATTGTTTGATAACAGCCGCAAATCAAATGCAGTAAAAGCAGAAGGTGGTCGTGCATTAAAATCTTTGAGCGATGTATTAAAAGGAAAGCAAGGCCGTTTCCGTCAAAATTTATTGGGTAAACGTGTTGATTATTCCGGCCGTTCTGTAATTGTGGTAGGCCCCGAATTAAAAATGCATGAATGTGGTTTGCCAAAAGATATGGCGGCAGAATTATTTAAGCCATTCATCATTCGTAAACTTATTGAAAGAGGTATTGTAAAAACTGTAAAAAGTGCACGTAAATTAGTTGATAAAAAAGAAGCGATCATTTGGGACATCCTTGAAAATATTTTGAAAGGGCATCCCATTATGCTCAACCGGGCCCCGACCTTACACCGGTTATCAATACAGGCATTTCAACCTAAGTTGATTGAAGGTAAAGCCATTCAGCTACATCCATTGGTAACAACCGCTTTTAACGCTGACTTTGATGGTGACCAAATGGCGGTGCATGTACCATTAAGTAATGCTGCAATTTTGGAAGCCCAATTGCTAATGCTTTCCTCTCACAATATTTTGAACCCGCAAAATGGTACTCCTATTACCCTGCCTTCGCAGGATATGGTACTGGGTTTATACTATATTACCAAAGCTAAAAAAACAATTGGCGATGATATAGTAAGAGGTGAAGGAAAAGTGTTTTATAGTTCTGACGAAGTAATAATAGCATACAACGAAAAGCAAGTGGATCTTCATGCCAGTATTAAAGTGAAAGCTAACTGGCGTAATAATGATGGTACTTTAACTTATAAATTAATTGAGACCACAGTAGGCCGTGTTATATTCAACCAGTTTGTGCCAAAAGAAGTAGGCTTTATTAATGCACTGCTTACAAAGAAAAACCTGCGTGAAATTATTGGCGATATTATTAAATGGACAAGTGTACCTATTACCGCTAAATTTTTAGATGATATAAAATCATTGGGATACCGTATGGCATTCCGTGGTGGGTTATCATTTAATATTAATGACCTTATCATACCTGAAGTAAAAGCACAATTGGTAGAAAATGCCCAGGGTGAAGTTGCCGAAGTGTGGGATAGTTATAACATGGGGCTCATCACCAACAACGAACGCTATAACCAAATTATTGATATCTGGAGCCGGGTAGATACCAAGGTTACAGAAACTTTAATTAGGGAACTGGCAGAAGATAAGCAAGGGTTCAACTCTGTTTATATGATGCTGGATAGTGGAGCCAGGGGTAGTAAACAACAGATCAAACAGCTTGCAGGTTTAAGAGGGTTGATGGCTAAACCACGTAAATCAGGTTCATCAGGTTCTGAAATTATTGAGAACCCGATCCTGGCAAACTTTAAAGATGGCCTGAGCGTATTAGAATACTTTATCAGTACGCATGGTGCCCGTAAAGGTTTGGCTGATACAGCGCTTAAAACAGCCGATGCCGGTTACCTTACCCGTAGGCTGGTGGATGTGGCACAAGACGTTGTGATCAATGATGAAGATTGCGGAACCTTGAGAGGGATTGCCACTTCAGCATTAAAAGATAATGAAGACATCATAGAACCATTAAGCGATAGAATTGAAGGCCGTACATCATTGCATGATATTTATCACCCGTTAACTGAAGAACTAATTTTAAAAGCCGGTGAAGAAATAAGTGCAGATATGGCTGAAAAAATTGAAGAGTGTGGTATTGAAACTGTAGAAATCCGTTCGGTACTTACCTGCGAAAGCAGCAGGGGTGTATGCGTAAAATGCTATGGTAAAAACTTAGCATCGGGTATCCTTGCTCAGCGTGGTGATGCAGTAGGTATTATTGCGGCACAAAGTATTGGTGAGCCGGGTACACAGCTTACCCTGCGTACCTTCCACGTGGGTGGTGTTGCAGGTTCTGCTTCAGTAGAAAGTAACCTGTATGCAAAATTTGATGGAACCTTACAATTTGATGGATTGCGTACCGTTGCTACTGAAGGTAATAATGGTAAAAAAGCACAGGTAGTAATAGGCCGTACCGGTGAAATTAGAAACCTTGATGTGAAGAGTGACAGGTTACTGAATACCTCTCATATTCCGTATGGTTCTACTTTATTGGTGAAAGATGGCCAAAAAGTAAACAAAGGAGATGTGATTTGTACCTGGGATCCTTTTAATAATGTAATTGTTGCAGAAATAAATGGTAAGATCAGTTTTGAAGGCGTAATAGAAGGTATTACATACCGTGAAGAAGCCGATGAACAAACAGGCCATAAAGAAAAAGTGGTTATCGAAACAAAAGATAAAACCAAACTGGCTACCATTATTGTTGAAGGAAAAGAAAAGAAATCATACAACTTACCGGTAGGCTCCCATATCACGATAGAAGAAGGTGATGAAGTGAAAAGTGGCCAGGTACTTGTAAAAATTCCAAGAATTTTAAGTAAGCTGAAAGATATTACCGGTGGTTTACCACGTGTAACAGAATTATTTGAAGCACGTAACCCAAGCAACCCGGCTGTGGTTTGCGAAATTGATGGGGTTGTATCTTTTGGTAGCATTAAAAGGGGTAACAGGGAAATTATAGTAGAGGCTAAAGATGGCGTGGTACGCAAATACTTAGTGCCATTGAGCCGCCAAATATTGGTACAGGATGGTGATTTTGTAAAAGCAGGCTCTTCCTTAAGCGATGGACAGGTAGCACCTGCAGATATTCTTGCCATTAAAGGTCCATTTGCTGTACAGGAATATGTGGTAAATGAAATCCAGGAAGTATATCGCCTGCAAGGTGTGAAAATAAATGATAAGCACATTGAAGTGATCGTAAGGCAAATGATGCGTAAAGTAACAATTGAAGATGCCGGTGATACTAAATTCTTAGAAGGCGATACGGAAGACCGTATGGACTTTAATGCAGAAAACGATTACATCTTTGATAAAAAAGTAGTAGTAGACCAGGGCGAAAGTACCAAGCTCAAAACCGGTCAAATAGTTACTCTACGGGATGTAAGAGAAGAAAACTCCATCTTGCGCCGGGCAGATAAAAAATTAATTGAGTACCGGGATACAGAACCCGCAACTTCATCTCCTTTACTATTGGGTATTACAAAAGCATCTTTGGGAACCCATAGCTGGATATCTGCTGCTTCGTTCCAGGAAACAACCAAAGTACTTTCTTCTGCCGCTATACAAGGTAAAACAGATGAAATGCTGGGTTTAAAAGAAAACGTTATCACCGGTCATCATATCCCTGCAGGTACCGGGTTGCGTGATTTTGAAAACATGATTGTTGGTAGCAAAGAAGAGTACGAATTGCTAATGACTACTAAAGAAGCAATGAGTTTCGACGAAGAAGAATAATTTTATTTTAAAAATCAATAGTAAGAGCAAGATTTTATTCTTGCTCTTTTTTTGTAATATTGAGTTTATGAATAAAAACAGGATTGAAGCATTTAGTGATGGCGTAATGGCAATCATAATCACCATTATGGTATTGGAGCTTAAAGTACCGGAGGGAGATGGTTTGGCAGCATTAAAACCATTGGCACATACTTTACTTAGCTATGTAATCAGTTTTATTTATGTGGGTATTTATTGGAATAACCATCATCACCTTATGCATTTGGTAACACATATAAAAGGAAATGTGCTGTGGAAAAACCTTCATTTGTTATTTTGGTTATCACTTATTCCATTTGTTACTGCCTGGGTGGGTGAGCATGAAATGAGTGCAACACCCGTAGCCTTATATGGTGTGGTATTATTAATGGCAGCTTTTGCCTGGTATTTATTACTGAATACGCTATTAAAAAATGAAGGCCCCCATTCTAAACTGGCGCAATCTTTAGGAAAAGATAGCAAGACAATTATTTCAATTTTCATTTATGTAGCTGGTATCCTATCCAGTTTTTTTATACATCCCTGGTTGGGATATGCATGTTATATTTTAGTAACGGTATTATGGTTTATTCCAGATAAACGCATTGAAAAAAATAGCCAGTTATAAAAATTACTATAAATAATCTATAATAATTTTAATTCAGCACCGGCAAACTTATTTTACTGCTGTGGTAAATTTTAATTTCTTCTTTTTTAAAATCGGTTTCTTTCGCATCGGGAATGTTGATGAATACTTGTGGGTTCCTATCAACTAAAGGGAACCAACTGCTTTGTACCTGTATCATTATTTTGTGCCCACGTTTAAATGTATGCGCTACATCATTTAATATAAATTTTACTTTATTTATTTTTCCCGGTTCAAAGGGTTCCGGTTTTTCGTAACTGTTTCTAAATTTACCCCGCATTACATCTGCTCTTACTAATCGTTGGTATCCTGCCATTTGAAACCCACGGGGCGCATTTTTAAAGTTGGGTTCATATTCTGGTAATACATCAATCAACTTTACAATAAAATCAGCATCAGTGCCGCTTAAACTTACTTCCAATTCTATAGGAATAGGCCCTGCAAGGCTTAGATCTTGCATTAAAGTATCGGTTTCAAAAAACAATACATCGGGCCTTACAGCGGCAAAGCGCTGATCTTCGGCCATATAATCATTGTTTCGGTGGCCATAAATTCCATTGGTATAAGGTACGGGTTTGGCAGGGTCGCTTATATACATCTCAAATCCTTCTGATGCTTCACTTTTTAATTGTTGATTATTGCCAAGGTAATAATCCCGCAAACTCATGTTTTGTGGTGGCCAGGTATTAAAATGTTCCCATTCATATTTACCCGTTTCAAAAACATTCGCTTTAGCAGCATTGAAATCTCCTTTGTCTTTTAAATAATAATTAAAAAAAGGCGTCTCCAAAGAATCCTGGTAATATTTGCTGGTATTGCTGCCAAAATCATGGCTGGCATAAAACGCCCAATCTTTAGATGCCCAGGCACCATGCGTCCATGGGCCCATTACTAATTTTACATTGTTATTTTTTTCTTGTTGATCTATGGCTTCAAAAGTGTGTAATGCTCCAAATAAATCTTCCGCATCAAACCATCCGCCTACCACAAGTGTAGGTATCTTTATATTTTTTAAATGAGTCCTAATATTTCTTGCCTGCCAATAATCATCGTATGTGCTATGCTGTAAGTATTCGTTCCAGATATAACTTTTGTGATTAAAATAACCCGGCCCCTGGGTATTTGATACAGACCCTAATTTTAAAAAGAAATCATAAGCATCCTTGTATGAACTTTTAAATAAAAGGCCCTTATAATTTTTTACGGGTCCCTTTCTTTGCTGTCCAAAATAATTCATGAAATTAAAATTATCCAGCAAAAAGAAAGCGCCATTGTGATTGGCATCATCCCCAATAAACTCATCGGTAACAGGCGCCTGCGGACTTACGGCTTTAATGGCCGGATGTGCACCGGGTAAAGAGGCTGTTGCATAAAAGCCGGGATAAGATATTCCATATATGCCTACCCGGCCATTGTTATTTTTAATGTTTTTTAGCAGCCAGTCAATACTATCAAAAGTATCACTGCTTTCATCCACATCTTGCTTTGATTTTTTATTGGCGATATAAGGAGTTACTTCCAGGTTTATCCCTTCACTCATATACCGGCCCCTTACATCCTGGTACACAAAAATATATTTCTCTTTCATCAGGTTTTCATTGGGGCCAATGCGCCATGCATAATTATTTGTACCATATGGCCCCGCTGAGTAGGGGGTTCGCTCCATTAAAATAGGGTAGTTACCAGCTACTTTGGGTGAATATATTACGGTGTACAATTTTATACCATCCCTCATGCTTATAACGGTATCCGTCTTTGTGTAGTTATCCTTTACATAGTTCTCTTTTTGCTGGGCAATGGATTGCTGTAAAGAAAAAGCCAGGATAGCAAAAAAATATTTCATTATTGTGAAATTACAGGTAGTATAAAATGTGTTTGATTGGTAGCAGTATGAAATATTTTTATATCAGCCTTTTTAAAATCATTTTCATTGGCTTCATAAATATCCAGGAATTGTTGTGGGTTCCTATCTACCAATGGGAACCAGGTACTTTGGATCTGTATCACAATGCGGTGCCCCTTTTTAAAAGTATGGGCAATATCGGGCATTGTAAAATTCACCGGGGTAATGGCATTAGGTGTAAATGCTTCCGGATGTTCAAAACTTTTCCTGAATTTACCTCTCATAATTTCTCCTCTTACCAGCATCTGGTATCCCCCCATCGGGTAATTCTGATGATTGCCTTTCATATTAAAATCATAAGCAAATGTATCGGGGAATTCATCAATAATTTTTACTACAAAATCTGCATCGGTAGTTGAGATACTGGTAACTAAAGCAGCCGTAACAGGCCCTGCAAGTGTAACTTCCCCTGATAGTACATCGCTGGAAAAGGTTAATACATCCGGCCTCCTGGAAGCAAACCTTTGGTCATCGGTCATGTATTCACGGGTGCGGTGTTCATGCACCCCATCCGTGTAAGGAACAGGATGGGCAGGGTCGCTGGTATATTCGCTAATGCCTAAACCTCCTCCATTGCGTCCCATCAACCTTGCCGGCCGCCGATCTTTTTCAAAACTCAATTTACCATCCTGTGTAATAATTAAATCTTTATATTCTACATTGGCAGGAGGCCATTGTGTAAAAGTTTTCCATTTATTTTCTCCTGTAAAAAATATATTGGCTTCTGCCAGGTTGCTCACTGATCCTTTATCTAACAGATAATATTGAAAAAATGGTATTTCAATATTTTGCTGATACCAGTCAGAAGTATTGCTTCCAAATCTTACGTTTCCTAAATAACTACCCTCACGGCTCCATTGCCCATGATACCAGGGACCCATTACTATTTTATTATTGGTTTGCGGGCTTTGTTTTTTTGTGGCCTTATAACAGTTCCAGGCACCAAAACAATCTTCCGCATCAAAGAGGCCGCCCACCCAAAGCATAGCAGGTTTTACATTATATAAACCGGTACGGGCATTGCGGGCTTGCCACCATAAATCATAATTGGGATGTTGCATCACCTCGTGCCAGAACAAAATGCTATCACCAATCATCGCAGATAAATTTTTAAGAGTAGCGGCTTGTAAATAAAATTTGTAATTATCTTTTATAGGAGTGGAAAAACCTTTTCCATATTCCATTTTTGGTTTTGGGTGTGGCTGTCCAAAATAAGGATAAAAACTAAATGCATCCATCATAAAAAAAGCACCATTATGATGAAAGTCATCTCCCATAAACCAATCGGTTACCGGTGCTTGCGGGCTTACTGCTTTTAAAGCGGGGTGGCCACACAATGCTGCTTCGGTACTATAAAATCCGGGATAGGAAGTTCCCATTACACCTACCCGCCCATTATTACTTGTAATATTTTTCACCATCCAATCAATGGCATCATAGGTATCTGTTGACTCATCAATATCCGATTTCCTTTTTTTATTCAATATAAATGGCCTCACATCTACAAAAACGCCTTCGCTCATATACCTGCCACGCACATCCTGGGTTACAAAAATATAGTTGGCCCGGGCATATTCCATCTTATACGAATTCCAAATAGGGGCATATTTATCTTCGCCATAGGGGGCACATGAATAGGGTGTACGTGTTAATAAAAAGGGATGCTGGCTTGCTTCGTCTTTAGGTATGTAAAATGAAGTAAACAATTTTACTCCATCCCGCATAGGGATATACACTTCTTTTTTAGTATAGTTTTGTACAAACCAGGCACTATCTGTATTTTGGGCCTGGGTTTTAAAAATAAGGAGTAAGAAAACGAGGAGAAAGGAGGCTTTTTGCATATCAATAATTTTTTGCAGCATAAATTTACCAAAACAATTTAAGTATGAACGATAATTATAATGAAGAGCTGGTGGCCAAATTCTATACCGCTTTTCAGAAACTAGATTACCGGGCCATGAATAATTGTTATAGTGAAGAGATTGTGTTCTTCGACCCGGTGTTTGAACTGTTGAGAGGAAACCAGGTACGTATGATGTGGAAGATGCTTTGCATTTCAGCTAAAGATCTTTCTATTCAGTTTGATGACGTCATAGATCGAGGGGATGGTTACTATACTTGTAACTGGATAGCACAATATACTTTTTCTAAAACCGGCAGGCAGGTAATAAACCGGGTAAAAGCTCACATGAAAATAGAAAACGGAAAAATTACCGAGCACAGCGATGGGTTTAGCCTACACAAATGGACTGGCCAGGCTTTAGGCCTTCCGGGAAAATTATTTGGCTGGAACCGCTTCTTTCAACGGAGAATTAAGAATAATGCAAGAGCTAAATTATTGGCTTTCATAGATGAGCAATCGTAATACTTCGAGTTTCGATAACAGGCTTTATGATAGGAGACTAAATCAAGCGGGAATACGTTTATTGTATAGAACTAACCTATAAACTATCCGCCATGAAAAGAATTCTATTTTTATTCCTGGTTATTTGTTTTTTCGCATCTTGTTCTACGAGTGTTACAACACAACAAGCTGCCAACAGGAGTTATAAAAAAGCCCGTGCCATAAGATAAATTAATTTTGTATTTCAATCTTATGAATTTTGAATATTGCTTTGAGTATGCCAATAACAAAGCATCTTCCGGAAATGAATTATCGGGAGGCAAGATGAAATTGCCCGGCTATAAATAAGTTAATTGGGATGTAGAAAATATCAGATTAAATCTAATGACAAACCAAAAAATGTAACAAGAAAAGGCAATACTAAAGTGCAGTAACCACCACCTATAGCATACACTGTAAAAAAAGCTGCTACCGATACTAAAAAAAGTAACCAATATATCGCTCTAGATTTTTTTGCTGTTTCCATTTGCAGAAAATTTCAACAAATATAGGGTAGAACTGCCAATTCTGAATTTTTTTACTTTAAAATTATGTGTATAAATGACACAATTGATGCTTTTGCTTAAATTGCGCTTATGATTGTGAATTATTTTATACAATACTTTGCCCATTATGGCGAAGGCCTGGTTATTAAGTTATATGATTCAGAAGATAATGAATGGCCCATGCATGTGCAAAACATGGAATACGTAAACCTGCAATACTGGAAGGCTGTAATTGACCTGGATGAATTGGACATTAAGAACAATTTATTTTATAGTTGTTCGATGATCAATAATTACACAGGGGCTAAGTATCTAGTTGTTCCAAAAACAAATTTGGATATTAAATACAAGAAGAAATCAATTAACGTGCATCAGCAAATTATTCAGCAGGAGGATAGGTCAGATGTTTATCATACAAAAGCTTTCGATGTTCTTTTAAAAAAACAGAAACATCCACCCATCAAACATAAAGAAGCCAAAAAACCTACTCATATTTTTAAAGTATATGCACCGCAAATGCAATCCAGGTATGCAGTATGTATTACCGGGAGTGGCGGGCTGCTTAACGATTGGGATAAAGCAAGTCCTTTATTATTAGAAAAGAAAAAAAACTATTGGACCCTTAAACTTAGTTTTGTAAAAGAAAAAATTCCTGTTGAATATAAATTGGCTTTATACGACCTGGAATTAAATACAATTGTGTTTTTCGAAGAAGGGGATAACCGCCTCATTACAGAGGCCGGTGACCCGGATCAGCCCAATATCCTTATCTTAAATGCAGCTTTTAATAAATATAGTTGGCGGGGTACAGGAGTAAACGTACCTGTATTTTCACTTCGTTCCCGCAATAGTTGGGGTATCGGAGATTTTAGTGACCTTTCTTTATTAACGGATTGGGCCTTGCAGACGGGCATCCGTATGATTCAATTGCTGCCGGTAAATGATACAACCGCCACGTCTTCAGAAAAAGATTCATATCCCTATTCTGCCATTTCTCCTTTTGCATTGCACCCGCTTTATTTAGACCTTAATAAATTGGCGTTGAATTATGGCTATCTTTTTTCTAATGAAATAAAAGAAACCATACAACAACTGAATGAAAAAAAAGCAGTGGATTATGAGGCTGTACTGAAATTAAAAACAAAAGCAATAAAGCTTATTTATGCAAATGATAAAAATGCATTTAAAGATGATTTTGCGTTTATGGAATTTTTCGATGTAAACCGGCATTGGTTGGTACCGTATGCTGTATTTTGTTATTTACGGGATAAGAATGGTACGGCTGATTTTAATACATGGCAAGAGCTCGGTGTATATAGTGAAGATGCGGTTCAGGAATTTGCAAGCCCTGATACCCAATACTACGATGAAATTTGTATTCATTATTATATCCAGTTTCATCTTCATCTGCAATTAAAAGATGCTGTTGATTTTGCTCATAAAAAAGGAATTATTTTTAAAGGTGACTTACCCATTGGCATCGGAAGGCATAGTGTGGATAGTTGGATGTACCCACAGCTTTTTCATATGAATTTACAGGCAGGTGCCCCTCCGGATTATTATAGTAAAACAGGACAAAACTGGAGTTTCCCAACTTATAACTGGGAAGCCATGAGCGCTGATGGATATAAATGGTGGCGCCAGCGTATGGAGCATTTGGGTAATTACTTCGATGCTATTCGCATTGATCATGTGCTTGGTTTTTTTAGAATTTGGAGTATACCGCTTTCCAGTATAGAAGGTACATTAGGATTTTTTCAACCTGTTAAGGCAATGCCGGTTTCTTTATTTGGTGATAACGGAATTCATTTTAATAATGACCGGTTTTGTAAGCCATATATTACAGATCATATTTTAAAAGATGAATTTGGGGAAGATATACATTGGGTAAAAGATACTTTTATGTACGCCGGAAACTTTAAAGAAGCGTATGCCACGCAGCACGATATTGTGAAGTTCTTTACAGCAAACCCTCAAAAGAAAAAACTGCAAAATAAATTAATGGATTTGCTTACTGATGTGATCCTGTTATCGGCAGATACAAAAGATCATTATCATTTTCGAATCGGGATGCAACAAACAAGGTCTTACCAACACTTGCCTGCATTTGAAAGATCAGTATTGGACAGGTTATATGATCAGTATTTCTTTAAAGATCAAAATGATCTTTGGGAAAAGGAAGGAGTAAAAAAATTAGAAGCACTCAAATCCACAACAGATATGCTTTTGTGTGCCGAAGACCTGGGTATGATCCCTGAATTTATGGACCGGGTTTTACAGCAGCTTTCTATGCTGGCACTTAAAGTACAGCGGATGCCCAAAAAAGCAACTGATCATTTTTCGGATCCGCAAAAAGCACCTTATCTAAGTGTGGTTACCACTGCAACGCATGATATGAGTACGATGCGGGAATGGTGGGAGCAGGAACGTGAAAACATTCAGCAGTTTTATAATGAAACGCTGGGCCATTATGGGGCAGCCCCGTTTTATTGCGAACCCTGGATTGCTGCCGATATTATAAACCAACATTTACATGCCCCTGCCATGTGGGCAATATTTTTATTGCAAGACCTTTTGGCGATAGATGGTAATATAAGATCAGAAAATGTACGGGAAGAACGCATCAATAACCCGGCCGATCCCAATCATGTATGGAATTACAGGATGCATTTGAATTTAGAAGATATGATGAATCACACTGAGTTCACGCATAAATTAAAAGAGATGGTTTTGCATAGTGGCAGATAATTATTTTTACTATGAAGGTTAGTTATAAGATTTTTCAATTACCATTCAAATATCCTTTCCGCATTTCTAAAGGATTAAAAACAACGCAACCCGTTTTTGTGGTTGAGCTGGAGTACTTTGGAATAAAAGGATATGGAGAAGCGCCGGCCATTGCTTATTATAATATCCCAACACAAAAAATGGCCCAGGACCTGGAACGAAAAAAAATATTTCTTGAAAAATTTTCTTTTTCGGATCCTGAAAGATATTGGCATTACCTGCATCACTTATATCCTAACAATTCATTTTTGGTTTGTGCTCTGGACATGGCAGGATGGGACCTTTATGGAAAATTAAAAAGAAGTGCTTTGCACAAACTTTGGAAATTAGATACTGAAAAAGCGCCCTATACCGATTATACAATTGGTATAGATAGCATTGAAAAAATGCTGGCAAAAATAAAAGAAAACCCCTGGCCCTGTTATAAAATAAAAATGGGCATTCCCGGTGATATGGAAATGATTGTAGCGATCCGCCAACATACCGATGCAGCATTGAGGGTAGACGCCAATGCAGGCTGGATGCCGGATGAAGCATTAGAAAAAATAACGAAACTTCAGCAATTAAAAATTGAATTTGTAGAGCAACCCCTGGCTAAAGACGATTGGGAAGGCATGAAAAAGTTATATGAACATTCTCCACTTCCTTTATTTGCTGATGAATCTTGCGTAGCAGAAGAAGATGTAGATAAATGTGCCGGTTTCTTTCATGGCATCAATATAAAACTTACAAAATGCAGTGGTATTACACCTGCACTAAGAATGATAACCCGTGCCCGTGAATCAGGTTTAAAAATTATGCTGGGCTGTATGAACGAAAGTTCGATTGGCACGGCTGCCATTGCCCAACTGGCGCCTCTGGTGGATTATGTAGATATGGATGGCCCACTGCTCCTGGCAAAGGATATTGCAACGGGTGTTTCTTTTGATGCAGGAAAAATAATATATCCGGAAAGAGATGGCCTGGGTGTGCAAGTACTATGGGATACCTTATCTTCTGAACCCACTGCAGAAGATATGCCTTTGCAAACTTAAGATTTCGTGTCAGGTTATCATTTAATGCACTTGCTTTTACATTGAATCCAATGAATCATTTGTTTGCTTTTAATTTTTTGTTGCTGTATAAATCTTACATTTGAAATTAGGGTAATGATTATGAAATGGCTAAAAAAATTCTTTTTATTGACCGGGACGGAACACTTACGCTGGAGGCGCCTCCAGGCTATCAATTAGATTCATTTGATAAGCTCATTTTTTATCCGTACGTATTTACCTTTATGCAACTCATTGCATCTAAGTTTAATTACGAGTTACTAATGGTTACAAACCAGGATGGCCTTGGCACTGATATGTTTCCTGAAAATACATTTTGGCCGGTGCATCATTTTATTTTAAAGGCATTTGAAAATGAAGGAGTTCATTTTTCTAACGTTTTTATTGATAAAACATTTCCTTATCAGCATATAAACACCCGTAAACCCCAAACCGGGATGCTAACTCAATATTTGAATAACCCCGATTATGATATAAAAGAATCCTTTGTAATTGGCGATCGGCTTACTGACATGCAATTGGCACAAAACCTGGGCTGTAAAGGTATTTGGATCAATAACGATGAAGAATTGGGAGGCTCAGAATTAACAAAGATGGATGTTGCAGCATTGCAAAATACAATAAGCCTGAAAACTAAACATTGGCAGGAAATTTATCTTTTTCTCAAGTCAGAAAATCATTATGAACACTAAAAAACAGGTATCATGCAAAGAAGAAAATTTTTATTAACAACAGGCATTACTGCTGGTGCATTAAGCATGTTACCAGTTGACCAATTGTTTGCAAATGAAAAAGAAACAAAAATTAAATTGGCGATTATAGGTGTGGGAGCCCGTGGTCAAGATCACCTGGACCTGGTTTTACGAAGAGATGATGTGGAACTTGTTGCCATTTGCGATATTGATAACCGTGCCCTTACCGAAAGTAAAGCGTTTATAGAAAAGAAAGGAAGAAAAATGCCGGTGATTTATACAGGTGATGATTATGCCTGGAAGCGGCTTTTGGAAAAAGAAAAATTAGATGGCGTTATTATTGTAACTCCCTGGGAATGGCATAAGCCGATGATCATTGGTGCTATTGAATCTGGTATCAAGTATGCTGCTACAGAAGTTATCCTGGGACTCACTTTGCAAGATCATTGGGATGTTGTAAAAGCAGCAGAGAAAAATAAAGCAAATGTAATGATGCTCGAAAATGTTTGTTACCGCCGGGATGTGATGGCTGTATTAAACATGGTAAGGCAAGGATTGTTTGGTGAACTGATACACTTACAAGGAGGATATCAACATGATTTGAGGGAAGTAAAATTTAATGATGGAGTGCATGTATATGGCCATGGTGTAGAGTTTGGCGCCAAAGGTTATTCAGAAGCGCATTGGCGTACGGAACATTCTGTGCACCGCAATGCAGATTTATATCCTACACATGGCATTGGCCCGATTGCCGAATACATAAATATAAACCGGGGAAACAGGTTTATAACGCTCAATTCATTTTCATCTAAATCAAGAGGGTTACATAATTATATTGTTAAAAAAGGGGGCGAGAATCATCCCAATGCAAAAGTGAATTTTAAGTTAGGTGATATTGTTACTACGCAAATAAATTGTGCCAATGGCGAAACTGTTTTGTTGCAGCATGATACCAACCTGCCACGCCCTTATTCATTGGGCTTTCGGGTGCAGGGTACCGAAGGGTTATGGATGGATATCAATAAGGGGATTTATATCCAGGATAAATCAAAGCCGCATACCTGGGACGATCAAAAGAAATGGTTAGACCAATATGATCACCCGTTATGGGTACGCTGGAGCAAGGATACAGAAGGCGCCGGGCATGGTGGTATGGACTTTTTTGTGATTCACGCATTTATAGAAAGTATAAAAAGGAAACTACCAACACCCATGGATGTATATGATGCAGCAACCTGGAGCGCTATTACGCCGTTGAGTGAAAAATCTATTGAATTGGGAAATGAAACCGTTGAGTTCCCTGATTTTACAGGTGGCCAATGGATGTATCGTAAACCTGTATTTGCACTGAATGATGAATATTAAAAACCGGCTATAAAAAAAGAGGAAGATAATATTCACGGTTATAATTTACATATAAAAAAAGAGCTGTATCACTACAGCTCTTTTACGTATCAATTAATTGTTATTATGGTGTAATCGTAACTGTTTGGTTATTTTCATCCAATAAAACAGTGTATGTACCCGATGTAACAGGTGTTTTAAAGTTGTTGCCCCCGTTAAACTGGATAGGCCTTGGTGTACCTGTTGCGGTACTTTGGCCGCTATTGTCTTCGTAATCAAAATCGCCCCATTGGTTACCGGCCAGGAATTTTATTTCTTTCCCGCCAATTAGTGCAAGGGTTAAGCTCCATTTTCCATTACCGAGGTAAGTCATTTGAGGGCTGTTTCCCGGATCCCATTCATTTACGCCTTGCATCCCATTTCCTACGATCCTCATTTCTGTTGCGTTCATAATTTGGTATGTGGGCCCGGTAGCATAATTGGTGCCATCCCAAATAACCCTTCTTGCACCTGCCGTAGCAATGTCAGAAAAATTATCTCCATTTATTTGTAATGGGCTACCACTTGGCTGGCTTGTACCATAACTCCGGGTTTCAGATGGGGTATTGCTACCATTGTTCCATTCGTTATTATCAATCAATTTCCAACCACCGGTCATAAAGTCTTGTACACCGCAAAATAAATTAGTGCTGGTAAAACCCATTTTATTGTTAGGGAATACTGCTGGTGGGTTCCAATCAGCATGTGTAGCGCCGCCTACAAAACCCATTCTTCCTTCTTTAACATCAAATTTTAAAGTGCTGCGGTTCATAGACACCCTATAAATACCAGCAGATGCAATGTTGATATTTGCGCCGCCTGGTGCTAAGTTTCCACCACCTCCATCGCCATAATCTGGCTGGCCCCATGCTGTACCTTGTAAGAATTTGAATTCACCGGCAGGGAGCTGAAGATAGATGTAATACATATTATTTAATAAGCCAGGCCTTTTATCAGGAATCATTTTTACTCCATTTGAGGGATCCCAACCCTGAAAGGCTCCCACCATGTACATGGATACTTCACGGATGATGTGAAGTTCATTATAATACATGGCCTGTGCTTTAAAAGTACTGGCCATGGCAATTACAGTCCATTGTAATTCTGCTACCTGGCCCACATCAGAAAATCCATTAGCATTTAATGCATCACTCATGTCCTGGTAAGAAATATCAGCGAGGGTATCTGTTCCATTTGTATTAGCATCAAAAGAGAACAGGGGTGTAGAAAAGTTAGGTGTAATGGCATTCCCATTTCCGTCGTATTGTTTTTTTGCAAATACTACTTTGTATGTTACTGCATTGGATGCAGGTGTTGCTGTAGCCTTTTGCCATTTAAAATGTAGAAAATTACTGGAAGAAATGGGGGCCATATTAAAAACATCGGTACTTGATACCGGAGAGAATATGGTAAATGCGGATATCCCGATTCCAAAGCGGGTGATCTTTACATTAAAGGGAGTAGCTGTTACTTCAGTACCGGTACTGTTTGAGGCGGTTACTGTCCAGCTTAATTCTGCCTCAGCATTGGCGCCAATACCGGCGCTCGCCAAAGCGGCATCTAAATCAGCATGGGTAACTGTAACTTGAGTTGCAGCACCGTTGTTCATAGAGAGGCCTTGCCAGATGGGGGCTGTATTATTACTGTTACGTAAAGATACTTTTACGGTATATTTTACAGGAGAGCTGTCTCCCTGTGCAGCCGTACTCCAACTGAATACAACCGGGGTAGCCGGGGCAGCAGAGTTCAACATGATTACCTGATTATCGCCGGGAGAAAGCAAACGGAAAGTTCCGATTGATTCACCAGTACTATTATAATCAAAATCAAATTTTTTGCAGGATACCCCCAGCAGGATAAGTGCTATTAGAAGGCTTGCAAATGATAAATATTTTTTCATATTCTTTTAATTATTCTTTATTAACTAGTGTAGTATATCAAAATTTTTAGTGTTCTCAGAACCCGAAACAGTGATGGGGTTACCATTTAAATCGTAGTATGATCCGTTAACGGTATAGGTAAAATAGGTTAAAGTAACGCCGGCAGGAATTTCAAAAGCCATGGCCGGAATAAAACTTACTTTGTAAATACCGCTTTGTATCATTTGAACTGGTATTGCAACACTTGAACCTACTTGCCCATTGGCATCAAAACCTTTTACTGTAATAGTAGTAGGAGCCATACGGCTTTCATTAATAGAAGTGGCCAATCCCTGGTAAAAATAAATACTTATCGCATCTGTTTGATCGGCTTTGCTTGGGAATAAACGATAAATAGATGGCACATAATTTACTGCAGCAAAGGGAAATTTTGGTGAGTCGGCAGTTTGTTTACTCCCGGTTTTTGTTTTTACAATAAATTGAAAATTTTTCAATTGGCCGGGTGTAAGGCCATACATGGCTGACCCTGTCATTGTAAATGACCAAACGGTTCCGCTTACATGTGTGAATTTTGCAATATCCGGTGAATTGCCCCAGTCTGTATTGGTCAATCCATCTCTTCCGGGAAATGAAGATCCTTCATCTTTGTTGCACCATGTCCAAATGTATAAGTCTGTTTCAGCGTCTAATGGTGTGCCTGCAACATCAATGGTAAATGTAAATTGTTCATCACCCGCAAAGCTGGCAGGTGTAAACGTCACCGTGTTAAATTGAGCATGGGCCAGGCCGGAGCTCAATAAGAAAATTGTGGTTAATATTAATAATTTGCGCATTGCTTATTGTTTAATTTTTTTGAAATGCATAGTCATATTGTATTACGGGTTTAGCACCTTCGTAACGAATACGGCTAAGGCCGAATTGATTGGCAGATAAGTAATTTAAATTATAAAGTACCAGTTTAGTCGTATCGGTACCATTTATTAAATTCAGTTTACCGGGCGTTAAATTATTATCTAATGTCCAGGTGCCGGCTGTAAGATTAAATACAGGTGGGGCAGATCCGTAATCAATTGCAAAAGTTCCCGGAGCGGTACCATTTAAACTTAAAGTAAGTTTTATAGAACTAAAAGGGGCAATGCCGGTAATGTTTTGAGAAATTAAATTCACATTTGGATTTGCAGGATCATTATAATTATAATTTTTTGCAAACAAATCAGTTTGGGTAACAGAATTTAAAGTCCAGGTTCCGGAAAGTTGTTTCACCCGGTCTTGCTGTGTACCCACAGTAAAGTCATTGTCTGGGGTACAACCCATAAAGGCAATGACGAAAATGATGAATAAGAAAGATAATTTTTTCATTGTATTAATTTTAGTTGCAACCACCAATAGGGTTTTGTTCAAATGAATTATAATTTACTTCGTTGCTGGGGAAGGGGAATATAAGGCCGGGGCAATTAAATATTGCACCACGGATCATTACATTTTCTCCGTTTCCACCTTCACGCTTTAGTTCCTGTGTACGGTTACCTTCTCCCACCAGTTCTAAATTACGTTCTCTTCTTACGGCTTCTTTTAATACCGTTGCATTCGCATTTAGAGGTAATAAAAGAGAGGACGAGGCCCCGTATGCACGGGTCATAATGTCATTGATATCTGTAATGCCTACCGATAGGTTTTGATTTTGTTCTGCAGCAGATTCTGCCCTGATTAATTTTAATTCAGTGACCAGGATTACAGGAAGTTCTACAGAGTTAGAATCAAATTTATTTAAAAGATAAAAACCTGTTTTGGTAGAATACCATGCGGCACGTACATCTGTAGCAACTGCTTTACCTTTTGTATAAGCGTCATTGGTAATGGTAAGGGCCGGTAAAGCCGATCCGGTAGTCCTGTAATTACCCAGTAACCTTTGGAAACGGCCTTGTGTATTGTTTGATTCATATACCAATTGAAAAACTGCTTCTGGGGTACCTGCAGAAGAATAACGATGTGAATAATCGGCATCAAATCCAAACCCTCCATTTTCTATTACATCATTGGCGTACAGGTAAGCGTTACTAAAGTCATTCATTTGAAAATATACCCTTGCTAAAATGGCTTTAGCACTCCACTTAGTTGCGTACACACCATTTGTAGCGGGCAATAAAGTATCTGCTTTTTTTAAATCTGAAATAATTTGCTGATATACTTCTTCTACACTACTTCTTTGTATGGGCGCTCTTTCTGGTGATAAGCGAATAGGGATGCCTGGTTGGGTATTATTGCCTCCTTTTTTATATGGCTGCGCATACAGGCGAACCAGGTCGAACAAACTCAGGCCTCTTAAAAAATGTGCCTGACCTGCTATTTCATCTTTTGCTGCGGCACTTGCGTTGGCCAGGTATTTTAATGTTTGGTTGGCTTGCAAAATGGGTTTATTCATTTGGCCATACATGGCAGAAATACCGGGGTTGAAGATATTTGTATTTCTATTGTAGGTAGATAAATAATCACCATTCAGGGTACTTCCGTTAATCAGGTCGCCCAATAGTTCGTTGTACACCTGGAAGCTTCCTCCATAATAATCATCTTGTGCCAAAGCATAGTATCCGGAATTGATCAATGCTTTTAGATCGGCATCATTTTTTGCGATAGAATCTTCAGTAACAAATCCTATGGGATCCAAATCAACTACTTTATCACAAGAACTAAATGTAAGCAATGAGGCAGCGCCTGTAATTGCTAAAGTGGATCTTATTAATATTTTGATATTCATTTTTTAAAAATTTTGTAATGTTTAAAAGTTCACATTTAAGCCAAACTGAACAGTTTTGGCCTGGGGCGCTGTTAGGTAAGTAACATTGGGGCTCATATTCCTGTCTGCTGTACCACCATCAGCATCCCTGTTCACTTCAGGATCACCTCCTTTGTATTTAGTCCATAAGAAAAGGTTGGTGCCGGTAAGGAATACACGGATATTTTCAATCTTAATTTTTCTGAGTGCATCAGACTTAAAATTATAGGCAACTGTAAGTTCCCTTAAACGTAGGTAATCTGCATTATACAAGAACATGTTTGAGCTAAACAAAGATGGGTTGCCAACGCCGGGATATAGGTCGTAAGTAAAACGGGGATATAGCGTTTGATCTCCGGGTTTGGTCCATCGGTCTAAAAATTCTCTGCGAATATTCCAGTTTTGTCCGCTGCTGGCGCCTAAGAATTGATTTTTACCAGAGTTGTCCCAAATATCTAAACCAGTAGAAAAAGCAAATAAAGTATTTAATTCAAAACCTTTATAATACAAATTACCGCCAAAACCACCCGTCCAGTCAGGAATTAATTTACCTGCGGGCCTCCTGCTTGTAGCTACATCAGGAAATACTTTAGTGATTTTTCCATCTTTATCTAACCATAAAGGAAGACCATCTGTAGGATCTACTCCTTTATATATAATACTGTAAGAAGTGCCTAAAGGGTAGCCAACCAAAACCCTTGTTTCATTGGTACCACTTTGAATAGCATCGGGAGCATAGCCACCTGCATCTAATACCACGTTGGTATTATGTGCCGTATTAATGAAGAAATTTAAACGAAGGTCTTTTTGTTGTATGGCCCTAAAGTTTAAGGCTATTTCCACACCTTCATTTCTTACTTTTCCTACGTTTTGATATATAGTAGATCCGCCAATACCATAACCTTCTTCCAGGCCAATATTCATCAAAACATCTTTACTTAATTTATTGTAGTAAGAGATGTCGCCGGTAAGTTTGTTTTTAAATAAACCAAATTCTACACCGGCATCAAAATTATTTGCTGTTTCCCATTTTAAATCAGGATTTGCAACCTGTGTTTGGCCGATGGTTCCCTGGCCATTGTATGGTGCATTACCATTTCCTGCACTGGCATTAAAATTATCTAAATACCTAAAGCTCGGGATGGATGCATTACCGGTAATACCATAGCTTGTTCTTAATTTAAAATAATTAATGAATGGTAGCGAAGATTTAAAGAATGATTCATCGCTTAAGATATAACCCAATGAAACGGCAGGGAAGAAACCATACTTGTTATTGGGCCCAAATTTAGAAGAACCATCAACCCTTGCCAGGGCTTGTGCAAAAAACTTACCCTTATAATTGTAATTGATACGGGTAAAATAACTGATGAAGCTCCATTGGTCTGCCAGCATAGAATCTTTGTGAGAAATATTGGGATAATTATTTACATAATCAACAGAGGCTTTATCTAACAAAGATTTGTTATCATAAAAAGAAGTGTTTACTGAAGAATCGCTTCTGTAATAATGTAAAACTTCTGTTTGAGATTTTTGATATTCACCACCTAACAGGAATGTTAGTTTATTGTCTGCATTTATTGTTTTATTATAAGTAGCTGTGGCAGAAAAATTATAGTTGGTGATATCTGTTTTCCAGCGTTCTGCACTATTGAAGCTGGTTGCATTGTATATCTTGTTGTTGTTGTAACGATCTGTTAGGTTTTTATAATTATCTAGATTACCGTTTACTTTTACTTCAAGGTTTTGTATGGGTAAGTAAGATAAAGTGAGGCCACCTAATATCCTGTTATCATCAGAGCGGAATTTATTTTCCTTGATAGGTACCAAAGGGTTTGCCTGTGCGGTAGAGTAAGTACCATCGGTTTTATAAATAGGATAGAAGGGGAGTGCTTCGCCCATTGAGGCACCAATACCACCTGCCCATCCTGCGGGAACCCTGTAGTTTAAGCCTTTATTGTAACTAGACGTTAAAGAAGCTTTGAATTTTTGACTGAAATTATAATCAAAATTTCCCCGGATACTTCCCCTGGTAAATTTATTTCCTATGGCATAGCTCTCATCATTGCCATAAGTACCGCCGATAAATGAACGGAATTTATTTTTACCATAGTTCATTGATAAATTATAATCCTGTGTTACACCGGTATGGGTTAATTCATCGAACCAATTTGTATTTACTTTTTGTGCATCTGCCCAGCTAATGCCACCGGGTAAAGGGGCGGGGCCAGTATGCCCATCATTTTCCCATCCTTCCTGGCGCACTTGTAACCATTCTTCGGTATTTAATAATTTGGGTTTTACAGAGGGTTGTGTAAATCCAATTTTTGTTGAAAAATTAAAACGGGGTTTACCCAGTTTACCTCTTTTAGTGGTAATTAAAATTACCCCATTGGCGCCTCTTGATCCATAAATACCGGCAGCGCCAGCGTCTTTAAGGATGTCAATAGACTCAATGTCTTCCGGGTTAATAGAAGCCAAAGGGCTTTGCGTAAAACCGGAGCGTAATAAATAAGAATTGCTTTTAGAGCTGGATTCCAAAGCAAGTGGATCGGCACTTACCGGGATACCGTCAATAACATACAAAGGATCGCCACCGGCACTCACGGATGCGATACCCCGTATGCGCACATAAGATCCGGCACCTGCCAACCCTGTTGACTGTGATACTTGTACGCCGGCAACACGCCCTTGCAGGCTTGCTTCAAAACTGGGAGCCGCAACAGCGTTGATCTCTGCAGAGCTAACACGGGCAATTGCCCCGGTAACTTCTCTTTTTCTTTGTGTGCCATAACCTACAACTACCACATCGGATAATTGTTTCATTTCTTCATCCATTTTTACATTGGCAGCAGCAGTAGCAGGCACTTGTACCGAACTAAAACCAACTGAAGTAAAAATTAAAACTGAATTTGATTGAGGTACAGAAATTTTGTACGCTCCCTGGATATCTGTTTGAGTACTTGTTTTAGTTCCTTTTACAGATACAGTGACACCTCTTATGGGCTCACCATCTTTTGAATTGGTTACTTTACCGGTAACCACATTTTGTGCAAAACTTGTAAGGGATAAACCCATAAACAGTAGTAATGCAGTAAAAATCCTGGTAAGTGATTCTTTACTTTTTTTCATAATGCAAACTTGTCGTTTAATTGATAATAAACAATGTGTAATTATTACACAATATTAAGCTATTTTAAAATATCTGTTAACATTTTATTATAATAATTTTTTCTCATTTTTATATGTGTAATTAATACTATATAAATTTTAAAATTTGTTGTTGTATGTTATGCATAAATTATTAAAAATCAATCCCAATCCACGTTTTCTTATTTTTTTCGTATTTCTTAAAATTAAATTGGTAAAGTTTTCCCGGCCGGTGCGGTACGTCTTTTTCCATTTCATTTAAATCTGTAAGTAAATTCATTGAGAAAAATTTCTTCCTGAAATTACGCCTGTCCATTTTAAGGTCTAAAATAGATTCATATAAATTCTGCAGTTCCCGCAATGAAAATTTTTTGGGTAATAAATTAAAACCAAGCGGATGCTCCTGAATCCTTTTTTGTAACCGCTTATAACAGGTATCAAATATTTCCTGGTGATCGAATGCCAGGTCGGTTACTGTTTTTACATCTTGCCAATGCAATTCATTATCCAGAATTTTTAATTTATGATGTTCTACATTTATTAGGGAGTAATAAGCTACGGTTACTACCCGGCCGGCAGGATGCCTTTTAACAGTACCAAAAGTATGCACCTGTTCCAGGAAGATATCATCTAAACCGGTACGTTGATGTAATACCCGGTAGGCAGCGCTGTCAAGGTCTTCATTTGGTTTTATAAGATCTCCCAGTAAAGACCATTTCTCCTTGTACTTTTTAAGATCACTTCTTATTAATAATACCTTCAGTTTATTTTCTTCAAAACCAAAAATTACACAGTCCACAGATAAGGCAATACGATTGGTATTTTCAACTTCGGATTGAATGGCCTGCATTGTTTTTGATGCATGGAGCATGGCTTTTATATCATCTGCTGTCATACTTTTTGTATTAAAGTTTTTTGATAAATGGAAGGCTGTTTTGTTTTTTGTTTTGGCTTATCCTGATGTAATATACCCCTGCTGAAAGATTGCTCAATTGTTTTTGAAATGAAAATGAATATTGCCCCGCTGTCTGAGATTGTTCAAATAATTTCTTCAGCAGCTTGCCCTGGGCATCCACGATGCTGATATGAACCATACCATTTTGGCTAAGGCTATAATCAATAGTCCCTGCATTAAAAATAGGATTGGGTGATAGCTTTATTCCAATTCCATTTTTAATGTGTGTAATGGTTTCATTGCGGTTATCTGTGGTAAATTGGCTGCTGCTGTATTGCCCGCTATTGCTTGCATTACAATTGGCACTCACACGCCAATCGTAGGTTACGCCCATACTCAGTCCATTTATTTCAATACTCGTTTCAGTAATATTACTGGCCAGTGTTATCCAGTTTGATTGAGAGCTTGGTTTATAATCTATGGTATAGAAATTGCCTGGCTGGCCAGACCATGATAAGGTTGCTCCCTGCATGGTTATTTGGCTAGCGTTTAAAGCCACCGGCAATTGCGGTGTTGGTATTACCGTTACGGCAATTGAAGCCCTTGGGCTTTCACCGCAGGTATTAGATTGTGAAGCATAATAATAAAAAGTACCGGCAGTGGTAGTTAACGGGGTGGGAGCTGTTGAAGTTCCCGTTCCGCCAGTTGCGGTATTGTACCATACAATATTAGTACCTGTTGCAGATAAAGGAATGGCGGTTGTATTTTGGCAATAACTTATTGCTGTTGATACGCCTGGCGCTTCGGGTAAAGGATTTATGATGACGGTAATGGTTGCCCGCTGGCTTTCGCAGGTTCCTGCCGTTTGGCTTACATAATAATTATAGCTACCAGCAGTGGTAGTAACGGGGACGGGTGCCGTAGTACTTCCGCTTCCGCCTGTTGCCGCATTGTACCATAATAAATTGTTACCTGTTGCAGAAAGTGCCGTAGCGGCTGCATTTTGGCAATAAGTTACCGGTGTGTTTACAATCGGCGCAGCCGGTGCCGGGTTTATGTTTACAGTAATGAGAGCCCGTGGGCTTTCACAGCCAGCATTTGATTGGCTTACATAATAATTTACCGTTCCGGAAATTGACGTATTGGGTATTGGTGAAGTTGTACTGCTTGTACCACCTGTTGCGGTATTGTACCAAAGTAAATTGGTGCCTGTTGCCGTGAGTGCAGTAGCTGTTGCATTTTGGCAATAGTTTACCGGGCTGTTTACAGCCGGTGCAGCAGGAATTGCATTTACTTGCACTACTATTTGAGCCCTTGGGCTTTCGCCACAGCTTTGGGTTTGCGATACATAGTAGGTAGTATTCCCAACATTTGTAGTAGATGGTATTGGAGCCGTTGGGCTACCGGTGCCTCCCGTTGCAGCACTGTACCAAAGTAAATTGGAACCTGTTGCCGTAAGCGCTATAGCCGTTGTTCCCTGGCAATAAATAACCGGAGAAGTAACAGTTGGCGCAGGAGTACTTGCGGTAATGTTTACAGTAATGATTGCCCTGGGACTTTCGCAGCCACCTGTTGTTTGACTTACATAATAATTAGTATTTCCAATTACGGTAGTTGGTGGTATGGGCGCTGTAGCAGAGCCTGTACCACCGGTTGCCGTTGCATACCATAATAAAGCAGTTCCTGTTGCCGTTAATGCCGATGCAGTTGCATTTTGGCAATAATTTACCGGGCTGTTCGCCGTGGGCGCTGCTGGGGTAGCATTTACAATAACCGCAATGGCTGCCCTGGGACCTTCGCATCCGTTTAAAGTTTGGCTTACATAATAGGTAATCGTACCCACTGCTGACGTATTGGGTGTTGGTGCAGTTGAACTACCCGTACCACCCGTTGCCGTTGTGTACCATAGCAGAGCAGTTCCGGTTGCTGTTAATGCTGTTGCAGTTGCATTTTGGCAATATGTTACTATAGCTGTTGCATTTGGAGCGGGCGTACTGCAAGTAGCATGATTTACATACACTTTATATTCACCGGGATTTAAGTGAATTGCCTGGGATGATCCGGTAGCTGAAATGGTTTCGGAAGAAAAATAATTATACCAGGTTCCCGTTGCAGGAAATGTAACCGTAACATCCTGTGCCGTAACATCAAAATTGGCAACAGCAACTACTGATTGGTCTGTATTGCTGATGATCAAAGATTTCTTTAAATCATTGCCAAGGTTGCCGCTAATGGTATTGCTTAAAAAAGTATTTGGGTATTGTTTGCGTAATTGGTTGAGACCGGCAATTACATCATATATTTTTTTTCTACCGGTTTCAGCAATATAATTCCATAAGGGCGGTTTTGGGCTTAGCCTGCACTGATCGTTACCGTAAGGGGCCGGCACGGTACCGTCTTCGCACATAAAAATTGATTTGTCGTATCCCAGTTCACCAAATTCCCAAATCATTTTAGGCCCTGGCACCAATAATAAGAAAGGCATCATGGCTTCTGTTCTGGCTAAAGCGACCTGTAAATTTTTTACATCATGCGCCGGGTTGGTTGAGTTCCCAAATGTGAGGTTTTTATACATGATGCGTTCTTCATCATGGCTTTCGGCGTAGGTAACCAGGTGTGGTTGCGTCCATCCCGGGCGGTTTTTATAAAATGCACGGCTTATATCAGAACTACTGGCATAGCCCATTGTGTTTTGATTGTATGGATCAGTCATCTTGCCCCAAAGCAACATGCCCCGGCTGGATAGGTCAGATTCTTCATCATCATTTCCTAAATGTTCTAAAATGCAATATGAACCTGTACTAACGGTTTGGGTACTGTCGTAGTAGCGTTGCCAAATAGCAACCCGGCTGGCGTCATATTGATTCCATGCCGAAACTGAAGTCGTTACATGCTGGGTAAACCCTTTTGATAAATCCCAGCGGAACCCATCCAATTTATAGTCAGTAAGCCAATGACGAATAAAACGGCTTACCATATATTTTGTAGCTTCAGACTCATGGTTAAAGTCGTTGAATACACTAAAAGGATGGGTAGCAGTTACATTGAAAAATGGACTATTCGTAGCCGGTGTATTGTTGGCATTATTCCACCAAAGTTGAGCAAGCGGGCTTAAGCCGGTGGCCTGGTTTAAAACGGCATCCATAATTATCGCCATGCCTTTGCTATGGGCAGAATCAATAAACCTTTTTAAATTATTCTTTGTACCATAGGCTTTGTCGGGAGCAAAAAAGAAATCCGGGTTATAACCCCAACTGCTGTTGCCTTCAAACTCATTGAAGGGCATTATTTCGATGGCATTCACACCCAGGTTTTTTAAATAATTTAAAGTATCGGTAAGCGTTTGCCAATTGCCTGTGGCTAAAAAATCACGCACAAGTAATTCATATATCACCAGGTTCTTTTTATCGGGCCTTGTATAGCTGTTGCCACTCCAATTATAGAGCGGAGCTCCTGTTTGAAAAGTACTTACAATACCTGTAGTAAGTCCCGTGGGATATGCAGGTAACGAAGGGAAGGTAGCAGCTGGAATATATTGATCGTTGTTGGGGTCTAATATTAATTCAGTATATGGATCGGCTATCTTGATTGTGTCATCTACAATATATTGGTATTTATATAAGGTACCGGGTGTAAGCCCGCTAAGGGTAATAAAATAGCGGTTGCCATCGGGGGTGCGTTTCATTTGATTGGCACAAGTGACTTGCCAGTTTGAGAAATCACCAATTACTACCGCCGAAGTTTTAAATGGTGCAAACAATACCAGGGTTACCGAGGTTTGATCAGCACTGTAATTAATTCCATCCTGCACACCTGCGGGCAATGGCGCAACAACAGTAGCCTGGGCTACATTAAAACTAAAAGAATCTTTTATGGTATTACCAGCAACGGTACCGGTAAGAATTATTTTTTGATCGCAGGTGCTTGTAATGTTGGCATTGGCGCTGATGCTTGTGTTATTTGTGGCCGTACCAAATACAGTTCCATTTAATGAAAGTGATAGATCAGCATTTTCAGAACTTACGCCGGTAACAGCGATAGATTGGCCAACTGTAGCATTGATGGGTTCTAACCACGGGATATAGCGGGGCTCAAATGGGGGTAAATTAAAACGAACGGCAAGGGCATTGCTGTACACGGGGACATACATATCGCTCCCATCGCTGTTTACTTGTTTTTGAGAACCGGAGGCATTCCGGAAGATAATTGCAATCTTTTGGATTGTTTCACCCGCAGCGACCCCGAAAAAACCATTCAGGTTTGTAATTGTATATTGGTATTTGTTGGCCCCCAACGGAGTGGCTTTTGCCGCTGGAGTGGTACTGCCCCATGTAAATGGAACATGCTTCCAATCTCCGGCACCGGAACTTAGGTTGGTAATAACACCTATATGAACATAAATATTATTTGAATTTCCTCCCTCGTAATTTAATAACCCCTGGTTGCCCTTATTACAATCTACAGTAATAGATATGCCGCCGGTTGCATTAGCAAATTCGGGAGCCCAACTTAATAAACGCTGTGCCTGGGTACTATAATAAAAGAGGAATGAAAAAATAAAAAGGTATAGCTTTTTCATACGCAAGTCAATTTAATGTGTAATATTAACACATTATTTTAATATGACCTGATTTGACATTCTCTTTTTGTCCGGATGTGGAAAAACTTTGAAAGTATTTAAATAAAATGCAGGCATTCTATCCTTATTAATTCATTTTCAATACTTTCATGCTCATTGGTTCTATTGAGAAATGTGTTGTATAAACCTGGTTGTTTATTACATCTTCAGCAATGGTGCTGCTTTTTGTTCTTTCTTTATAATCTGCAAAATTAATTTCTTTTGGTTTATCCGATGTATTCATCACACACATCACCGTTTCATTATCAGTATATCTAAAATACACATACAGTCCATCTACGGGAATATATTGCATGAGTTTCCCGGTTGTGAGGGCAGCAGATTGTTTGCGGAAAATGGCTAATTTTTTAATATGGTTAAAGAGGATGTTTTCTTTATTTGTTCGGCCTGCCGGTAAAAATTTATTCACAGAATCTGTTTTCCATCCACCCAAAAAATCCTGGCGTACATATCCATCATTGGGAGATGTGGTTCCGGTCATTAATATCTCATCACCATAATATAGTTGGGGGACGCCCCTGAAAGTAAGCAGCCAACTCATGGCTATTTTATATTTTGCGGTATCTTCATTTACGATAGAATAAAATCGGGGTAAATCATGATTGTCTAAAAAAATTACTTGCCGCATGGGATTTTTATAAACAAAGTCGTAAGCTGCGGTATTGTAAATTTTTGTTACGCCTTCGGTCCATCCAAATTTTTCATTCAGTGCAGGTTGAATACCGTAAAACAATAATTGAAAATCGGTGGTTGACTGTAAATTGCTTTTAAACTGGATATTTAAATTGCTTTCACAAAAATAAGCCTGGTTTAATACGCCATGCACCCATGTTTCACCAAAAATACTGATATGTGGGTATTCATTATACATTGCCTGGTTGCAATGGTTCATAAAGTTAAGATCATTATAAGCATAAGTATCAATACGCCATCCATCAATACCAAATTCTTCTACACTCCAAAGTGCATTTTGAATTAAAAAGTTTTCAACAAAAGAATTTTTTTGATTCCAATCGGGCATTGATTTTACAAACCAGCCATTAAAAAAAATATCTTTTTGGTCTTGTGAAGCATAGGGATCAAATGCAACCTGGTCTTTATAACTTGTTTGTGTAAATTGTGGCCACCTGTGAAACCAACTGCTATCGGGCTGATCCTGGTAAAGGATATGGTACAGGCCACAATGGTTATAAATAGCATCCTGAATGAGTTTCATTCCTTTTGCATGAATGGCATTTGCCAAATTTTTATACGCTTCATCGCCCCCCAGGCGAGCATCTACTTTATAATGATCAGTAATGGCATAGCCATGTTCGGTACGATTGGGCATATCATTTTCTAAAACCGGATTTAGCCATAATGCTGTAACACCCAGGTCTTGCAAATAATCTAAATGATTTTGAATTCCTTTTAAATCTCCGCCGTGGCGATTAAATACCGTATCTCTTCGTAATGTTTGATCCCGCATACCCACTACCCGGTCATTGGTTTCATCGCCGTTGCTAAACCGATCGGGCATGATGAGGTACATCAGGTCGCTCGCATTTACACCTTGTGCATAAGAAATTCCGTTTCCGCTGCGCCGTTTATCTAATGGCCAAAAAACGGTTTGGGTGATACCACCACTGCTAAAATTTATTTTTACATCACCCGTTTTAGCTGTTGGCGAAATGAGCAGGTCGAGTGCCAGGTATCGTTTGTTTTGAAATTTATTTATTTTTTGTATGCTGATACCTGCATGTTTAATGGATACTTTACAATCTGCAATGTCTTTATCAGCATGAACCAAAACCTGTATCTTATTCCACTTCATGCCAACCCACCAATTGGTAGGATATAAATGGATGGACGCATCCTGTGCATTACCATAAAAAAGGGAAAAGCTAATGGTTATAAATAGAATAAGTTTTTTCATTTAATGTATCATTTATGGATTGTATATTACACTGGTCGCTCATTGATCTCAATCTTTTCCAATGCCGTTTCATCAACCGGTTTTTTGTTTTCTTTTATCATAACCATACAAATGATGGCTGCTAAAACCATTAAGAAACCGCCGGATTGTACTGCCAACATACGATCATTATGCAATACATTTTTCATTAACCATCCAAAACCTAAAGACGCAATAATTTCCGGTAAAACAATAAAAAAATTAAAAATACCCATATAGATGCCCACTTTATCTCTTGGTAATACCCCGCTCAGCATGGCATAGGGCATAGAAAGTATGCTTGCCCAGGCAATACCGATACCCGTCATACATCCGTATAACATATATTTATTTTGAACCCAGGCCACACTAATAAGGCCGATTGCGCCACAAAGCAAGCATAAGCTATGTGTAAGTTTCCTGCCTAAACGATCGGCAATAGAAGGTAACACCAATGCAAACAAAAATGTAATTACGCTATAAAATGAAAGCGTTAAACTTCCAAAATCAGCGCCATGTGCATATACCGGATCATTGGCATCGGTACCCCCAAATACATTTACAGCTACTGCCGTAGTGTAATAAAACCACATTAAAAAAAGGCCCGGCCAGGTAAAAAATTGTACCAGGGCAATTGATTTCATTCGGGGTGGCATATTGGTAAGTGCATGCCAAATTTCTTTAGCGCCCCCACCAAAACCTTTGTTAGATTCTTTTATTTTGTCTTTAAAACCCAAATCAGATGGCGGATATTCTTTGCTAGTAAAAACCGTATATAAAACAGAGGCAAGAAAGAAAAAAGCGCCAATGTAAAATGAGTATTTTACATTTTCGGGGATATTACCCTCCGTTGCGGTATTGGTAAGATGAAAAATATTATTCATTGCCCAGGGCAGGGCAGAAGCGATACTGCCACCCAGGCCAATCATAAAACTTTGCATGATAAAACCTTTATTCACCTGGCTATCGGGTAGTTTATCTGTAACAAATGCACGAAAGGGTTCCATGGCAACATTTCCAAAAACATCCAATACCCACAACAGCCCTGCAGCCATCCATAGCACGCTGCTATGCGGCATAAATATTAAAGCAATAGAGCTTAATATGGCGCCAATCATAAAGTACGGCCTTCTTCTTCCATACTTAGGATGCCAGGTACGGTCACTCAAATACCCAATAACGGGCTGCACCAATAAGCCGGTGAGTGGTGCTGCTAAAAAAAGTAATGGAACCTGGTCAGGATTAGCACCCAGGTTTTCATATATGCGCCCCATATTGGCCCGTTGCAGGTCCCAGCCAAACTGGATTCCAAAAAAGCCAACGCTCATATTGATGATTTCTACAACAGATAGTTTTGGTTTGTTTTCGAATGAAGCAGTGCTCATGCAATCGTTTTAAAATGATAATAATTATTTCAAATGGCTGTTTCTAAGTGTATTTTTTACACAATATTTAAAAGTACATAAAATATGTACTGAAACAATAAATACGAATTTAATTTTTAAGCACAAAATGGCAGAGATAATTGAAACCCCCGTTTAAAATAATACAGGCTTACATGCTGTAGTATATAATGGCCATGGAATTTGTAAGAGAGTTTTTGTTCCTTACTGCTTTTGGGTATTTCGGTTTTTAAGCCGGGAAGTGTATATCGCAATGAGTATAGGAATACAGATAGCTGTGATGATCCATTTACCTTCAGATTTAAAGAACAGGCCAGTTCTGTATAAGAAACCTTCTTTCCCGTAAATGGTGATGGGTATATTCCGGGCGGGCAGGTTTACTACTTCTCCATCTTTTTCAATAACATTTATTGATAATTTTAATTCTTTTAAGCCGGGTGATAAGGGTGTAAGTTTCCATTGCCAGTAAGCTTTGGATCTTTTACCCGAAATACTTTGCACTTCAGCTTCCGGGCCGCCTATCAGTTCTATTTCAAAACCTTTGCCTACGCTGCTGTTCATGTCTATTAAACGGGCTTTCATTTTACTGCCAAACTCCATACTGGTATCATAAATGATATTGTTGTTTGATGCATTTGATTGTTCTAATGCTTCTTCTTTGAGGGTAGAAAAAATTTGATTTTTCCCCATCACCAGGGTGGCGATATAACTACGATCTACCAGCATGGTATCGTCTGCATGAAAAACCAAAAGTTCTTTAAACTTTTTCAATAAAACCTTTTCGGGCAATTCATTTGAATTTTCATGAACCGTATTACCTGAATCTTCATGGATACTATTCATTGAACTAATATCCCCGGCTTGCCGGTTTGGCTGGTAACTATCTTCTAAAACGTATTTGCCCTTTGGTAATTCATCTTCTTTAATTGACTGATTGATAGCGATATGAGATTTTTCATCTTTTTGTTGAATACAACCACTTAAAAAGTAAAGTGAAAGGCAAATCAAATAGCGGGTATGCAACATTCTTACTTGTTTTTATCTAAAATAGGTTAGCTCTTTGTCATAAAAAATAATCCAAATGGATTATATGCCAGGAATTTCTTATGTCCTACTTTGGGCTTAATCTAATAAAACTTGTATATGAAAAAGTATCTTCCATTCATCTTAATTATTGCTGGATTATTGATGTCATTTAATGGCCCCCTAACAGGCCTGGTGGCACCTGCCTCACTCGAAGTAAAAATTACACGTCCTCCTATCATCATGCCGGCAGTATATAAAGTTTATGGGAATGAAGATGCGTTAGAAGGAAAGTATAGTTTGTTTAAAATGGTAATTACGAATACCAGTAATGTGCCGGCAAAAAATGTAGAAGTTACTTATAAAGTAAATAATTATTTAGACTGGACCAGCGCTAAAAAAATTCCACTTATTATGCCCGGCCAAACAGTAGTTGTAAATGCCTACCCTGCTTTTCCGGATAAAATTGTAGAAAAAACAACCGATTCAAAAGAAATGGTAAATACACTGGTAAAAGGTAGTAATGTATCGGCCATTGAAAATGATTTTAGTATTCCCATAAAAGGAAGAAATGAATTTATGTACACTTTTTTGCCAAGTGATGAAATTCGTACACCGGATGAATATTTTGATAACATGAAACTGGTGAGTTGTTTTGTAACTCCCGAAGACCCGATCATTAAATATTTCACTCAACAAATACAGGAAAAAGTATTGAAAGGTGAAACCGCATCTGTAACGCAAACTGAGAAAGAGAACCTTCGTTTTATGATGGGGATCTATTATGCTACATTGGTAAGCCACATGGTGTACAGTGGAACATCGGGCGTACCCGCATCTATAAGTGATGTAAATTCTATTGTTCAGAATATACGATTGCCCAGAGAAGTAATAACGGGTAAAACAGGATTGTGTATTGAATTATCTATTATGTATGCAAGTGTGATGGCTTGCGCAGGTATGGAGCCGGTTATTTATATGATTCCCCAACATGCTTATCCCGGGTTTAAATTAAATGGTAATTATTATGCTATTGAAAGTACAGCAATTGGTGGTGAAGGTATCGGCGGATCGCAAAGCCCCGAACAGGCTTATGAAGCAGGCATGAAGGAATTGCAGGTATTTTTTCAAAAAGTGCAGGCTGGCGACCCAAGATATTTTGTAGTAGATGTGAGAGAAGCTATTAAGCAAGGTGCCAATGCGATGGAATTAAAAGATGATCCTTTTTTAAGACAAAAGATAGATGAGATTGCCCGTTCTTTTTCATCAAATGGAGTGGCAGCAAATGTAAATACAGTTCCCAATGCAGGCCCAAATGTAGATAATTCCGGCGGTGGCGGCGGTAATGATGGCGGTGGTGGTAACGGTGGCGGTGGTGGTAATGGTGGTGGTAATGATGGAGGCGGTGGAAATAACCGTGTAATCCCTTCGGGATATAAAGCATATAATGGAGTTGTAAATTTTTATTACCCATCTTCCTGGCGCTTACGAAAAGGGGGCGCAATACCTGAATTAAAAGAAGTTGCCAACAACTCTTCTAATACTGTTTTTACTGAAGTGTATAATTTTAACGGGTATCAAAGTGCGCAACAGGCTTTGCAATATATGCAGCAAGTTATTTCTACTAATTATGGCGGTATGCTGCAATATCAACCCTCGGGGCAAATGAGAAATTATCAGTTATATAGTGGAACTACGCAGGTGAATGATATCTTATTGGGTTGGGTTGCGGCCTTTAAACAATCGAGTGGTGGTATTGTGGGAATTGTGGCAGGTGCAAACCAGCAAGCAGGAAATCAAACAAAAACGGTTGCTAATATTATTAATTCACTCCAATAAATCCAATTCATTTTATGAACTCATTTAATAAAATCACAATTTTTATTTTGCTTTTATTAGGAATGCAAAATATAAGTATTGCCCAAAATACAAAACCCGCTAAAACAAATTTAGAAGTAACCATTAACGAGGTGGGCGATGCCGTTATTCATGTAAATACCAAGTATAATGCTTCTTACTGGGAAATGCTCAAGCAAATGGGCGCATTTGGCGCTTCTGTAATTAAGAATGGTTTTAAAAGGGTATTTCCCAAGTATGAATTAACAGATTTTGAAGTAAAGTCTGATGATATGGAAAGGACAATTGATGCAAAGTTTAAAGTTTTAGGGATGGTAGAAATGAGTAAGAAGGGAAAATGGATTGCTGATTTATCAAGTTCCTCTGATGATACAAAAGATGCAAATATTACTAAACTTTCAGAAAAGCAATTTTTGATGATTGATGATGACAATGGCCAAACTTTTAAAATAAATTTACCAGCCGCTGCAAGTAATTCAAAAATTGAAAAAGATAGTTTTGGAAAAGCGATTTTAACCTATAGTTCACCTGTACCGGGTGGTGGGCTGGGTACCTTTTTAAAATATTTTGGTATCCTATTAATGTTAGGTGGTTTGTGGTTATTGTTTAAATCAAAAATAACCGGTGCAGGTAAAAATTTGCTGAAACCCAAAGCGGCAATAAGCCATCGGGCTCCTTTAGAAATTAGTGATTTGAATGTAGAAGGCAATAATCAAACAATAAATATCCCATCAAAAAAAGAAATTGATTAGCATTGAACAGAAAGGGGAAATTGTAAAAGAGCCAATGAAAAGCGGCTCTTTTATTTTGCCGCAGTCTTTTGTATTTCAGGTTTTATCCATCCCCGGCTCAGGCAAAAGGAGAATATATTTGAAAGCCTGGTTACAGACCGGGTAACTTCGGTTAAGGCTGCTGAAACATTTGTTAGTTTTGTATTGTTAGCATCTATTTCATCATTTAGCATACTTAATTTATTGCAGTTGCTTTTTAACTCACCGATGATCCGCTCGTCCATTGTACGGCTGATTTTATTCTGTAATAAATTTATGCTGTAAATCATTTTTGATTTTGCATTCCGCTCTGTGGTGCTAAGCTCAGCGTCCCCCGACTGGTTTAATAATTTTTTCACATTCTCTAATTCGCCAATAACCCGGTAAGCAGAATCAATTTGCATTTTTATATTTTTTTCTTTCTCTTCTTCTGCAGCTTGTTCATTGTAGGCTCCACCCAATGCAGAGTTTGCGCCGTCGTTACTCCTGTGCAAATCGCCAATTAACGATGTGTCAACCGGGTGTTCCGCAATAGAATTTGATGGCTTGTTTTTACAACCCATTTGCAAAATAATGGATACACTTAAAATTAAAACCAGCTTTTTCATCTTTAAGTTTTATAAAGTTTTTAAATAGTGTGATCTAAAATCCTCAAAGCGTGCCTGGGTGTCATTCAAGTCAGCAAAACTCTTGTTTAGTTTTTCTATTTCTGGTGGTAAATCATCGGGTGATACATTATCTTTCATGGCTTGTTCAAAAACATCAAGTGAGGCAACCAGGTTATTGATGCAATACTCCATTTTGTTTATTAATATACCGGCTTCTCTTATTTGCAATTGCCAATTATTATATATCGGCATATAATATTTGTAGTAATTGTAGGGGTTTTGGCCTGCGCTTTTTTCATACGCATTTATATTCGTAAGAAAATCCTGGAAATTCTCTTTTACATACGATGGCATTTCATTCATTTCAGCATGTAACCTCGGGATATCGAATTTTAGAAAATTTTGATAAATATTCTTTAGCAATCCATTGGCCTGGGCAATTGCACTGAACAAATATTTTTTTTGTAAAGACTTTATCTTTTTAGAGCCTATTTCATTTATGATAGAAGCCACAAGCCCGGACGTTTCTGGTGGTATTGAAATGAATTTTGGATTTGTTTTTAGGGAAGTACTATTATAGCGGCTGGTAAGCAAATCAAAAGAAGACTGCCATTCTTTTTTATGTAATGAAAACTTATTCAAATGATCCTTGTCAATTAATGCCAATAAGAACTCACTGTATTTAGTAACTATTTTATGGGCATCTGCAATAGAATCTACAAGGTTTAAAAAAGACAAACGATCAATGAAACCCTGCTCCATATATTCCATCATTTCTGCTGACTTATTGCTGGTAGAAATCAGGCCACTTAATTGTACTTGCTGAGATTGTGATTTAAGCTGGTACATCCTAAAATATATTTCTTCGGGTACCGTACTTACTCCTTTAATTACGGTGGCATAATTTTCTGCCATTACTATTTGATTTGGTTTTATACTGCTGCAAGAAACAATACTTAAAAGGCATGTTACCCCAATAAGTTTATACATTTTTTCTAAAAATTTAAAAGTATTACAGAAAAAAATCGTATTAAGGGATTTGAAAATTATTTACTTACCCCTGTTATTTTTTAAAAATTAAAGATGCAATTTTGGCTTACGATCAATATATTTTACCTCTTTAAAGATAAACTAAAATAGGAATATGACGATGGGTTTAACGGTATTTTTCAGCAATGGTAAAACAAATCCTGTCAGTGATTTTTCGATAGGTTTGGCCGTTCAGTTGCCGGAGCCTTTTAACTCTTTTTCCATCCAGGAGCCTGCCTTTTTCATCAAAAGATTGTGCCCTGTCAAAGTAAGCCAGGATGTAATATTTGGGAGGTGAAAGTAAGTACCTGATGAGTTTTGGTTTGATACTGATTAAAACGAGGCGATGCTGGTGATCGTTTACGTAATAATCAAAATTATTGATCCAGGCACAGCTAATACTTTGCATATTTTTAATAAGGTAATAGATCGGCTTTGCCTGGTATCCATATTGGCTTAATGTATCTAACAACCGGGGTTCATCAACTCCCATTTCATAAATGTAAGTGAGGCTATCTGTGATCAGCTCTACCGATACAGTTTGTAATAGCCGATCTGTAAATGCAGCGGAGAAAGGTTTGGTTTTGTAAAGGGCTTTGTAGGATTGCTCAATTACCAATAATTTATTTTTATTGATGTTGTAATAATTCGTAGATACTATTTTAGTACTGCATGAACTCAAAGAATACAGGATACCGAGTAAAACGATATGGGATAATCTTTTTTTCATGAAAGCGTACATTGAGATACCCCAAAAATTATTTTTCGTAAAACTTTGGGGCTTACTTGAATTTGAGTACGATTGCCATAATCCCAATAAATGAGGGTAACCAGGTTGTTTTCTAATTTTATACTTTCTAATATCACATAATGAGTGGGGATGCTATATTTTATTTTATCATGATTTTTTTTATGGATGATGCGGTTATTAATATATAATACCGTAATCCCATTTTTGATTCTTTTTTGCAGGTAGGCCGTCATATCTTTTACCCAGGGCCGTACCAGGTCGCTACCTACACAGCTAACTTTGTAGGGCGTTATTTTTTTTACCATCCGGTTAAATTTGGCAAGGTTTGTTGCTGCCCAAAAACTGTTCTCATCTCCGGGATTGTAGTTACGGTTAAAAAAATTAAGATAGCCTTTAAAATGATCCGCTAAAGTGAGGAACCACATTTGCTCGGCATGGCGAATATCCAGCACTCCTTTAAACCGGAGATCGCCGGCAGAAAGCATTACAGCCTTTGATGGTTTAAAAAAAACTTGATGAAATGTTGCTTCTCCATTTTCAAAGAGTTCTGTCATAAATTGTACATAGCCCAGGGGATCATTATGAATTACCAAATAACTCAAAGCGCCATAGGCACAAAAATTAGTGCTGCGGCCGGGGTAAAAACTAAGGATATCAGTTATGTTTAACCTGAGATTTTCAGTAAATAATTTTGGTTTTACATGAATCCAAAATGAACTGCTGTCTTTTATTTTATGTACATCCAAATATTGAAGCGCTTGTTGGGTGGTAGATAAAGGTGGGGTTTCTGCAACCAAAAACCCGTTATTCCCCAAAAAGAGGATAACAAAAAAGATGAAACCACTATATTTTTTTAATAGATACAGGGCGCTTGATGAATTTGATTAAAACTATAAAATTAATTTCTTTTGTTCAATCATAAAGGAAATATAACAGGTTATAATGTATGCTTCTCTATTTTTGACCTGCCCGATAAGGTTGATTTTTCTAATATATAATCTGTAGAAAGCGTTAAATGGCCCGGCCCGCTGGGAGCTAATGTTAATTTTTGCATTTTTTTTATAAATATTCTTTTTTGGGCTGCTTTCAATTCAGTAAGTGGGAATGCCATATTGTATTCTCCTTCTCTTCCCAATGGACCAATATGATACCAACTAATGGTTTTAATGTGATATTGTTTTTTAAAATGTTGAATCATTTTCAAAATACTGCTATCTGTGGGTACACCGCAACATTCACTGGTAAACATTACCGTAGCTGGGAATTTCATCGTTTGCGCATTCATCATGATATTCATACCCAGTATAAAAATGCCTGTGAGAAATAATTTTTTCATGTTAATATTTTAAATGATCTTTTCTTTTATATATCAAAAATGAGCCCGTTTTTAGTAAGACTTAATGAATGCGCATTCGTTTATTGAATTAATTTAGTTTCAATATAAAAATTTGGATCAATTTCAAAAAGGGTATTTTGATCTTTCCATTTTTTATATTTGAATTGGGTTCCAGCATTTACCCATTTATTTGAACCTTTTAATTTTACCCGCATTTGAAACCCTTCTATACAATTGGTAAACCGGTAATATAGTTTTTTGTTTTCAAATTTATATTCCAGGATGGGTATTTGAGTAGTGGTAAGGTATTGATCAAAAATTTTGCTAAAATTAATTTTTACAAAGTGGTTAATGTATGATTCTATCTGAGCTGTAGTAACGGTTTGATGATAAAAATCCCGGTTTAAGCCATTCAGCATGGCCCTGAATTTTTTATCATTGTGTATAATCTGGCGGATGGTGTGAATCATAGCGCTTGCTTTATAATACATATCGCCACTTCCTTCTTTGTTTACTCCGTAAGGTCCGATGATGGGAACATCATTTCGTATATTTTTCCGGCATCCAATATTATATGCATTTCCTGCTGCGGTGCCATAATAAAAATCGGTAAACAATGTTTCACTGTAATTTGTAAAGCCTTCATGAATCCACATATCTGCAATATCTTTACTGGTTATATTGTTGCCAAACCATTCATGGCCACTTTCATGAACGATAATAAAATCCCATTTTAATCCTTCGCCTGTGCCGGACAGATCCTTGCCGAGATACCCGTTTTTAAAATGATTTCCATAAGCGATAGCGCTTTGATGCTCCATACCCAAATGTGGCGCTTCTACTAATTTATAACCATCTTCATAAAAAGGGTAGGGGCCAAACCAATATTCAAATGCTTTCATCATTCTATCTGCATCTTTAAATTGGGTTTTAGCTTTTTCTACATTGTAATTTAGTACCCAATAATCCATGGTCAAATTCCCTTTTAAGCCTTTATATATTTCGCCCCAATGGCTGTACTTGCCAATGTATGGAACAATATTGTAATTGTTAATTGGATTTACAACCGCCCAGGTAAATGATTTTCTTTGGTTACTCAATTTTTTTTCTTCAATCATTCGCCCATTTCCCACGCCGATCAATGTATCCGGAACAATTATGGTAAGCGATGCGCCATCATTGGGTTCATCGCTTTGTGAGTCTTTGCATGGGTACCATACACTTGCGCCGAGGCCCTGGCAGGCAACAGACATCCACGGATTTCCGTCATTGTCTTTTTTCCAGATCCATCCTCCGTCCCAGGGCGCATTCCTGGCTTCTTTTGGCTTACCGCTAAAATAAATGGTAATAGAATCGGTAAACACTTTTTGTAAAACAATATTCGATTTTGGCAATTGTATAAAGAATGCATTTCCATCCCGGTTATAGGTTAAGCTCCGGTTTTGATAGGCTACACTATCAATTTGCATAGGCTCCTGCAAATCAATTTGCATCATGTGTACACCGTTATTGGTAAAACGAATTGTATTTTTGCCTTCTATGTTTTTAGTGTTAAAATCAGGCGCTACCGTAATATTATAATGAGTAACATCCCAATGCTGCCTTGCATACCCAATACTACCCCTAAGTGTATCCTGGTGCGTAAATACAGGCGGCTGTGCCCATACAAGTAGGTTTATAGAAAGAAGAAAAGATAATAAGATATTCTGTTTTTTCATATACCCGTTTTAAATATAAAATTAAGGTATCAGGTGGCTTAATCCATATTTATATGAAGAAAGGTAATTGCAATTAAATATGATGAAATACCAAATGCTTGTTATATTTTTAAGGGTATGAAAATGCTGGTATTATTTTGTTTTTTTGGGATTTTGTTGTGTAGTTGTAAAGACCATGTACATGCCGGTAAAAAAATATTTCGATATAATGAATCAACCGGTATTGCTTCCTTAGATCCTGCTTTTGCCCGAAACCAATCAGTAATGTGGGCCATTCACCAATTATATAATACGCTGGTAGAAGTAGATGATAGTTTACAAATAAGACCATCACTGGCTACAGCCTGGGAATTTTCAAATGATAAAAAAACGATTACATTTCATTTACGAACCGATATTATTTTTCACAACGATCCTGTTTTTAATAATACAATAAGGAAATTAACGGCAAGTGATATTGTGTATAGTTTTAAAAGGATCATTAGCCCGGAAACGGCAAGCCCCGGTGCCTGGATATTTAATAACCGGGTGGATACGGTACAACCATTCTTTGCAATTGATGACAGCACTTTTCAATTAAAGTTATTACAGCCGTTTCAACCCATACTGGGTATATTAAGTATGCAGTATTGCTCAATTGTTGCACATGAGGCTGTAAAGCAGTATGGCACTGACTTTAGGCGGCACCCGGTAGGAACCGGCCCATTTCAGTTTGTAGCCTGGGATGAAGGGCAGGCATTAATTTTAAAAAAGAATGACAGGTACTTTGAAAAGGATAGTACGGGTAAAGCATTGCCGTACTTAGATGGAATAAAAGTTAATTTTTTTGATAGCAAGGCTACCGAGTTTTTAGAATTTACCCAAAAGCGGCTTGATTTTATCAATGATATTGACCCGTCTTTTAAAGATGAAGTACTTACCAAAACAGGCCATTTAAAAAAAGATTGGGAGCAAAAATTACAGTTAGAAAAAGGGCCCTATCTTAATATTGAATTTTTTGGTATTTTATCAGACAGTACAAACCCATTGCTGGCCAATTCGCCCTTGAGATTTAAAAAAGTAAGGCAGGCCATTAATTATGCAATTGATCGTAAAAAAATGATTTTGTACCTGCGTAATTCAATCGGTACGGCTGCAGAAAATGGATTTGTACCTCCGGGCCTGCCATCTTTTAATAAAAATCTTGTACCGGGTTATCATTATAATATCAATAAAGCTAAAATGCTTTTGGCTGAAGCGGGTTATGCAAATGGAAAAGATATGCAACCCATCAAACTGCTTACCATTCCGATATATTCGGGAATTGCCAGTTTTGTAGCCAATGAACTGAACCAGGTAGGTATTCCGGTTGAAGTAGAAACCATTCAAAAAAGTTTATTATTTGAGCAAACCAGTAAGTCGCAGGCTTTATTTTTTAGAGGTAGCTGGATAGCAGATTATCCTGATGCAGAAAATTATTTGAGTGTTTTTTATAGCAAGAATCCGGCGCCCCCCAATTACACACGGTATAAAAATTTTGAATTTGATGTTTTATATCGTCGTGCATTGTCAGAAACCAATGATTCATTACGATATATTTTGTATCAGCAAATGGATCGGATCATTATAGAAGATGCACCCATTGTGCCTTTGTGGTACGATATGACCATCCATTTATGGCAGCCCGGTATTTCGGGTTTTGGTTCCAATTCGCTTAATATGCTGGAATTGCGAAAATTGAAAAAAGACTAACCAAAAAACTTCTTTTCTTTTTTTTTCAAAATTTTTTGTCAGGATATATTTCTAACCTTACTTTTGCGCCGGAGAGATGGCAGAGCGGTCGAATGCGGCGGTCTTGAAAACCGTTGACTGTCACAGGTCCGGGGGTTCGAATCCCTCTCTCTCCGCCTCATTTAATAAAATGCTCCATTGGGGCATTTTTAATTTTGATCAATATGTTTAGTGTATATATTTTATATTCTGCTATGCATGACCGTTATTATATTGGCC
>Ga0138256_10000072_pt1 | contig 121713 bp, 109 predicted proteins | sample KNB2016incub_MG_FD_105486 | JGI IMG/M metagenome (GOLD analysis project Ga0138256, IMG submission 105486) | Active sludge microbial communities from wastewater in Klosterneuburg, Austria - KNB2014incub_MG | ecosystem: Engineered > WWTP > Activated sludge > Unclassified | place: Austria... | reverse complement strand
TGCATCGCGGCACAGCGCCAGCGCCGAGTCTCGGCTGGCGGCGTGGGTATCGGCCAGTGCGGTGACGCAGGCACCACCCATTGCATAGAGGTTCTCGATGTGCTCGCGGCCCATGCTGCCGCAGCCGACGATGCCGTAGCGGATGACGTTCATGTCGCTCGTTATCCTTTCAAGCCACCCTGCGTGAGACCGCCGACCACACGCTCCTGGAAGAGCGCGATCAAGACGGCCACCGGCACGATGGCAACGATGAGTGCGGCCGAGATGATCGGCCACGGAAAGGCGAATTCGCCCTGGTACAGCGTGATGCCCACCGGCAGCGTGCGCATGGCGGCGCTGGAATTGAGCGACAGCGCCAGCAGGAACTCGTCCCAGGCGTTGACGAAGGCCAGGATGCCGGCGGTGAACACGCCCGGCGCGGCCAGTGGCAGCACCACGCGCCACAGCGCACCCAGGCGCGTGCAGCCGTCGATCATGGCGGCGTTTTCCAGGTCGCGCGGTATGCCCTGGAAGAAGCTCACCAGCACCAGCGTGCACACCGGCAGGTTGAGCACCGTGTAGGGCAGGATCAAAGCGGTGTAGGTGTTCAGCAGCCCCAGCGTGCGCATGGTCTCGAAGATCGGCACCAGCAACGTCACCAGCGGAAACATCGAGCTGGCGACGATGCAGGTCAGGATCAGCTGGCGGCGCTTCAGGTTCAGCCGCGCGATGGCATAGGCGGCCAGCGTGGCCACTGCCAGCGACAGCAGGGTGGAGCCGATGGCCACCAGCGCGCTGTTCAACAGGTAATGCGGCAGCGGCTGGTCGTTGAAGGCGCGCACGTAGTTGGCCAGCGTGGGGTTCTGCGGCCAATAGCTGATGGGCTTGCTGACCAGTTCGGCCTCGGTCTTCAGCGAGCTGAGCAGGATCCACAGCGCCGGAAAGAAGCCGTTGATCAGCACCAGGCCGGCGGCGATCAGGCGCAGCGCGCGTGCGTCGAAGAGTTTCATGCGCTCTGCCCCACACGGCGCAGGTACAGCGCCGTGACCAGCATCGACAGCACGAACATGCACACCGCCAGCGTGCTGCCGTAGCCCAGGTCGAGGTAGTCGATGGTGGTCTTGTGGATCAGCATGGCCAGGGTTTCGGTGGCGTTGCCGGGGCCGCCTTTGGTCATCGTGTAGGGGATGTCGAAGGTCTGCAACGCGGTGATGGTGCGAAAGATCAGCGCCACCACGATGCTGGGCATCAGCATCGGGATCGTGATGGCCCAGAACTGCTGCCAGCGGCTGGCGCCGTCGACCTCGGCGGCTTCGTACAGCGACTTCGGAATCATCTGCAGGCCGGCCAGCAGGATCAGCGCCATGAAGCTGCTGGTCTTCCAGATGATGGTCAGGCAGATCGCAGCCATGGCCAGCGGCGGGCGCAGCAGCCACATCGTTGGCTCGGTCAGCCCGACGCGGCGCAGCAGGTCGTTCACCACGCCGTATTCGGTGTGGAAGAACCACGCAAAGATCAGGCCGGCAAACGACAGCGGCAGGGCCCAGGGCAGCAGCAGCGCCAGCCGCACCGGCCACTGGCGCTTGAAGGGCAGATTGGCCAGCAGCGCCAGCGCCAGGCCGACCACCAGCGCACCGGGCACGGTGATGACGGTGATCAGCACGGTGTTCCGGGTCGCATTCCAGAAGTCGGCGTCGGCCCACACCAGCGCGTAGTTCTCGAGCCCGACGAACTTCGCGCCGCCGCCGCCCGACAGCCGCAGGTCGTAGAAGCTGTTGAAGATCAGCCTGCCGATCGGGTAGACGACGATCAGCGCCAGCAAGGCGAAGGCGGGCGCCAGCAGCAGCAGCCCCAGCGTCTTCTCGCTCGGGTCGCGCAAGCGGTCCAGCCAGCCTTGCTTTGTCATGGGCTCAACGCATCACGCGCGCCAGGCGGCTGCTGATCTCGCCCACCCCTTCGTCGGGCGTCTTGGTGCGCGCCAGCACCGCGCTGGTGGTGGTGCGGATGACGTCGCTGACCTGGCCGTAGTCGCGGCTCATCGGACGGCTGCGGCCGGCCACCACGGCCTTGGCAGCGTCCTTGAACCAGGGCGCGGCCTTCAGTACTTCGGGGTCGGTGTAGACGGCCAGCGAGGTGGGCAGCAGCGACCCCTGCGCGGCCAGAAAGCGGCTGGCCTCGGGTGCGGCCATGAACTTCACCAGCCTGGCCGCCTCGGCCTTGTGCTTGCTGAACGCGCTGACCGCCCATTGCCAGCCGCCGACACAAGTGGCGCTCTTGCCGCCGGCCACGGCCGGCAGCGCCATCACGCCGACCTTGCCCCTGACCTGTGAATCGGCGTCGTCGTTCAGGCGGTCCCAGGCCCAGCTCCAGTTGATCGCGAACACCACCTGGCCGGCCTTGAATTCGTTCACCGTGTCGGGCGTCTTCACCTCGGCGACGTTCTTCTTGATGACGCCGGCGTCGACCATGTTCAGCCATTGCTGCAGGCCCCTGGACGCTGCAGCGCGGTCGAGCGTGAGCTTGCCGCTGGCGTCGTTGAAGTCCTTGCCCTGGCTCCAGTAGGGCAGCAGGAAGGTGCAGACCGCGCCCTCGATCGGCGCGCCCTGGATCGACAGGCCCTGCAGATTGCTGCGGCCTTCGCCGGCCTGGATCTTCTTCGAAGACGCCACCAGTTCGTCCCAGGTCTTCGGTTCCGCGATCTTGTACTTCTCCAGCAGATCCTTGCGGTAGTACATGAACATCGCGTCGGCAAAGGCTGGCATCGCCGCCACCTTGCCGTCGACCACATTCGACGTGGCGTACACCGGCAGGTAAGGCTTGAGCGCGACCGAAGGTTCGCCGACGTAGGCGTTCAGCGGTTCCAGCCAGCCGGCGCCGTAATACTGTGCCGGGTTGACGATGTCGATCAGGTAGATGTCGATCGTCGAGTCCTTGGCGTTGAGCACGGTGCTCAGGTACTGGCGCTGCAGCTCACTGGTGCCGCCACCGGTCTCGATGTTGATGCTGACGCCGGGGTTGGCCTTCTGGTACTGGTCGAACAGCTTGCGCATCAGGTCAGGGCGCTGGTTCTGCCCGCCCGAAAACACACGCAGCTGGGTCTGGGCCAGCGCGGGCAGGCTGGCGAAGATCAGCGCGGCGGCCGCCAGCGCGGTGGCCAGGGTGAAGCGTCGTTGCATGGCAGTCTCCTCAGATGGCAACGCCGCTGTCGGCGTCGAACAGGTGCAGGTGTTCGGGGTTCAGGTACACATCGAGCGCGGTGCCGGGCTTGTCGCGGAACGATGCCGGCGCGCGTGCCACCATTTCGGCGGCGCCGATGCGCAGCGTGACCAGGGTCTCGGCACCCAGCGGCTCGAGCAGCGTGACCAACGCCGGCACACGCTGCGCGTCAGCTTGCGTGGCGGCCAGCGTGATGTTCTCGGGCCGGATGCCGAACTTCAGCGTCGCGCAGCGGCGTGCACGTTCGGCCAGGCCCGCCGGCACGCGGATCTGCGCGCCGCCCAGGTCGACGCGGTCGGCAGCCAGGCTGCAGTCGGCCAGGTTCATCGGCGGCGCGCCGGTGAAGCCGGCGACGAACAGTGCTGCCGGCCGGTTGTAGATGGCCCCTGGCGTGTCGTACTGCATCAAATGGCCGCCCGACAGCACGGCGATGCGGTCGGCCAAGGTCATCGCCTCGACCTGGTCGTGCGTGACGTAGATGATGGTTGCACCCAGGCGCTGGTGCAGTCGCTTGATCTCGCTGCGCATCTCATTGCGCAGCTGCGCGTCGAGGTTGCTCAGCGGCTCGTCGAACAGAAAGACCTTGGGTTCACGAACAATGGCGCGGCCGATGGCCACGCGCTGGCGCTGGCCGCCGCTGAGCGCCGCCGGCCGGCGCTCGAGCATGTGGTCGATGCGCAGCAGCTTGGCGGCGTCCATCACGCGGCGCTGGATCTCGGCGTCGGGCGTCTTGCGCAGGCGCAAACCGAAGGCCATGTTCTCGAACAGCGTCTTGTGCGGGTACAGCGCGTAGTCCTGGAACACCATCGCGATGTCGCGGTTGCGTGGCGGCAGTTCGTTGACACGCTGGCCGTCGATGCGCACTTCGCCGCCGCTGATCGGCTCCAGCCCGGCGATCATGCGCAGCAAGGTGCTCTTGCCGCAGCCGCTGGGCCCGACGAAGACGACGAACTCGCCATGCCGGACTTCGAGGTCGATGCCGTGGATGACGGTGGTCTTGCCGTCGTAGCTCTTGCTGACGGCGCCGAGTTCGACCGTGGCCATGCTGCCTGCCTTCAGTACCCGGATTGCGGCTTCAGCGCCGGCGCGGCCGCGGCAGCCGGGTTGTCGATCGCGCGCAGCGCCTGTGCCGCGGACTGTGCCGCGCGCATCAGCAGGCCCAGGTCGGAAGCCACGGCGACAAAGTCATAGCCGATCGCGCGGTACTGCGCCACCACCTCGGGCGTGCCACCGACGGTGCCGATGGGCATGCCCAGCGCCTGCGCACGCCGTGCGGCGTCCGCCATCAGCGCCATCACCTCGGGGTGTGTGATCTGACCGACATGGCCCATCGCGCCCGACAGGTCACCCGGCCCGACGAACAGGCCACCGACACCGGGCACCGCGGCGATGTTTTCGAGCTGCGCGATGGCAGCGGGTGTCTCGAGCTGCAACACCGCGCAGACCTCGGCGTTGGCGTTCTTGAAGAAGTCGGGTTTGGTGCCGAAGCGCGAAGCCCGGCTCATGCCGGCCATGCCACGAACGCCCTCGGGCGGGTAACGCGTGGCAGCCACCGCCTGGCGCGCTTCGTCGGCGTTCTGGATGAAGGGGAACAGCAGCGACGCCGCGCCCGCATCGAGCACACGCTTGACGTTGACCGTGTCGTTCCAGGGCACGCGCACCAGCGGCGCCATCGGTGTATTGCCCACCGCCTGCAGCAAATGCACCAGGTCCATCAGGTCGAGCGGCGTGTGCTCCATGTCGAGCACGGCCCAGTCGAAGCCGGTGTTGCCGATGGCCTCGGCGACGATGGGGCTGGCCGACATCACCCAGGTGCCGCAGGGCGTGCGGCTTGCGCGGTTGCGCAGCAGTTGTTGGAAGGGGTTCATGGTCTCAGTAGATCGGTGGCTCGGGGGTTGGCGCCGTGCCTTGCAGGAAGTCGAGGTCGCAGCCTTCGTGGGCCTGCGTCACATGTTGCTGGTAGAGCTGCGTCCAGCCGCGCGCGAAAGTTGGCGCGGGCGCTGTCCAGGCGGCGCGGCGGCGTGCCAGTTCATCGTCGGCCACGTGCAGGTGCAGGCGCCGCGCCGGCACGTCGAGCTCGATCTGATCGCCGGTCTGCACCAGGGCCAGCGGCCCGCCGACGGCGCTTTCAGGGCTGACATGCAGCACGCAGGTGCCGAAGTGCGTGCCGCTCATGCGCGCGTCGGAAATGCGCAGCATGTCGCGCACGCCGCGCTCGAGCAGCCGCTTGGGGATCGGCAGATTGCCCCATTCGGGCATGCCGGGCGCGCCCACCGGGCCGGCGTTGCGCAGCACCAGCACGGTGTTCTCGTCGACAGCGAGATCGGGGTCGGCCATCGCGGCCAGCATCTGCGGCTGGCTGTCGAACACCAGCGCCGGTCCGCGGTGCTGCAGCAGTTGCGCGTTGGCGGCACTGGGCTTGATCACGGCACCCTGTGGGGCCAGGTTGCCGCGCAGCACTGCCAGCGCGCGCTCTGCGCTGACCGGGCGGTCCAGCGGGCGGATGACTTCGTCGTCGATGACCTCGCGGCCGTCGATCTGCTGGCGCAAGGTCTGGCCGCTGACCGTCAGTTCGTCCAGCGAAAGCTCGTTGCGCAGGCGGTTCATCAGCGCCGGCACGCCGCCTGCGTAGTGCAGGTCTTCCATCAGGCGGTCGCCACTGGGGAACAGGTTGGCGATCACCGGCACGCGGCGCGCGACGGCGTCTAGGTCTTCCAGCTCAAGCGCCACGCCGGCACGGCGCGCCATCGCGATGATGTGAACCACGGCGTTGGTCGACCCGCCCAGCGCCATCTGCACCACGGCGGCATTGAGAAAGGCGCCGCGGCTGAGGATGCGTGCCGGCGTCAGCTGCTCGCCGATCATGCCCACGATGCGCTCGCCGCAGTCGGCGGCCATGCGCGGGTGGGCGGCGTCCATCGCCGGTATGCAGCTGGCGTCGGGCAGGGTCAGGCCCAGCGCCTCGGTCATCGCCGTCATGGTGCTGGCCGTGCCCATGGTGTTGCAGGTGCCCGGGCTGCGCGTCATGCGCGACTCCAGCTTCACCCATTCGGCTTCGGACACCAGTCCGGCCTGCAGGTCGTCCCAGAACTTGCGCGTGTGCGTGCCGGCACCCACCTGCTGGCCGCGGTAGCGGTCGTTGAGCATCGGGCCGGCGGGGCAGAAGATGGCCGGCAACCCCATGCTGATGGCGCCCATCAGCAGGCCCGGCGTGGTCTTGTCGCAACCTCCCAGCAGCACAGCACCGTCGATCGGCAGGCTGCGCAGCAGCTCCTCGGTCTCCATCGCCAGGAAGTTGCGGTACAACATGGTCGTGGGTTTGACCATCACTTCGCCCAGGCTCATCGCGGGCAGCTCGAAGGGCATGCCGCCGGCCAGCAGCACACCGCGCTTGACGGCCTCGGCACGCTCGCGCAGGTGCGCATGGCAGGGCGACAGATCGCTCCAGGTGTTGATGATGGCGACGATGGGCCGGCCCAGCACGTCTTCCCGGCGCAGGCCCATCTGCTGCATGCGCTGGCGGTGCGCAAAGCCGCGCATGTCGGTGGCGGCAAACCAGCGTTGGCTGCGCAGGGGTTTGAGGTCTGGCGTCATGCAGGGATCATCGGATACTGTTACCGCTAACATAGCCAACCCATCCTGCGCAGTCCATTCTGGCTAACCCGGTGCCCTCGACGAAGAATTCGGCCATCAGCACGCGTCAGGCGCGCCGCGGTCATGGTCGCGTCACGTTGCAGGACGTGGCCGAAGCCGCCGGCGTCACGTCGATCACGGTTTCGCGCTTCCTGCGCGAGCCGGTGATGGTGGCCGAAGACACTGCAGCGCGCATCCGCAGCGCGCTGGCCGCCACCGGCTACGTGCCCAACAAGCAGGCCGGACTGCTGGCCAGCGGGGTCGGCAACATCGTTGCCGTGTTGCTGCCCAACTTGTCCAATTCGATCTTCGCCGAGACCGCCCAGGGCCTGAGCGACGGCCTGCAGGACGCCGGCTATGAGCTGCTGATCGCGTCGACCAGCTATTCGCTAGAGCGTGAGGAACAACTGTTGCGTGCGCTGCTGGGTTGGCATCCGGCGGCCGTGGTCGTGACCGGGCGGCGCCATTCGCCGGCCACGCTCAAGCTGCTGGTCGGGCTCAAGGCCGCGGGCACGCCGGTGATCGAGATCTGGGACCACCATCCACCGGCGCCGGGCACGCAGCGCGCCCGCTTCACGCAGATCGGCTTCAGCCACGACGAAGTCGGCCGCGCGATGGCGGCGCACCTGCTGGCTGCCGGCCACCGCAGGCTGGCCTACGTCGACAGCGGCGTGGCCGAGGACTACCGCGCGCACGAACGCGGCCTGGCTTTCATGGCAGCGGCCCGCGACGCCGGCGCACTGGCCACGGTGATCGCGTCGCCCGCGGGCGACGCCTTCGACGCCGGCCGCCAGGTGCTGGGCGATGCGGTGCGCGCCGGCGCTGCGCCGATCACCGCAATGGCCTTTGCCAACGATCACCTGGCCTGCGGCGCGCTGCTCGAAGCCACGCGCCGGCACATCGCGGTGCCCGGGCAACTGGCCCTGCTGGGTTTCGGCGACTTCGCGATCGCGCGCCAGCTCAGCCCGGCGCTGTCGAGCGTGAGCCTGCCGCGCCATGCCATCGGCACCCAGACCGCGCGCTCGCTGCTCGACGCGCTCAAGCTCAGCAGGCCGGCGGTGTCGGCCTCGCTGCCCTGGGCGCTGATCGTGCGCGGCAGCACGCAGCCGGGTGCGGGCTGAGCTTTCAGCCGCTCAGGTCGGCCGCGTCAGCAGGTTCACGTATTCATGCTGCGTGGTGGCCACTGTGCTCACGCGCCACTCCACCGCCAGCCCGCCCAGCGCGATCGCCACCCGCCGCACCTGCAGCATCGGTTGCCCCAGGGGAACGCCGAGCACACGTGCGGTGTTGCGGTCGGCGCCGACCGCACGCAGCCGTTCGTGCGCACGAACCACCGTGATCGCGAACTCGGTCTGGTACAGGTGGTAGATGGTGTTCGACCGTTCGCGCCACCGCTTCTCGGTCAGGCCCCGAAACAGCGCCGCCGGTATCAGCAGCCGGTCGTGCACCACGGGCCGTCCCTGCAGGCGCAGCCGGTTCTCGACCTGCAGCGCCGGCTCGCCCGGCTTCAGGCCCAGTGCGGCAGCGGCCTCGTCGTCGAGACGCGTGCGCTCGAACGACAGCAGCTCGACCTCGGGCGCGTCACGAAGGCCATCGGCGCGCTCGATGTGGAAGAACTGGAACAGGAAGCGGTCGCTGGTGTGCGTGGCGACGAAGGTGCCGCGGCCCTGGCGCCGCACCAGGATGTGGTCGGCCACCAGGTCATCGACGGCACGGCGCAAGGTACCCACCGACACGCCGAAGCCGCGCGCCAGCACGGTCTCGCTGGGCAGGGCGTCGCCGGCGGTCACGGTGCCTTGCTCGATGGCCTGCAGCAAGGCGCGCTTGACGGCGCGAAACAGCGGCATGCCCGCAGCCTCGGGCGCAATGGCGGCCAGCGCCGACAGCCCGGTTGCGGTCGGGTGGCGCAACAGGGGATCGTGGCGGGCCGGCATGGGCATATTCTGGCAGCGATTGGGCAAGACATCCAGGTCATCTAGATGACTTGATTGACAGGAGCTTGTGGCTTGGCGATAGTTCGGTGCTGCCCGCCCCGCTGTGGGGCCTGGGTGCACCAGATCGAACAGGTTTGAACAGGAGATGGGGATGATTCATTTCGTGCTGCACGACGCCCACGACAGCGTGGCCGTGGTGGTGGTGGAAGGGGTGACGGCCGGCATGGCGCTGAGCGGCTGGATCATGGACGAGGACAAGATGACCGGCGTGACCGCCAAGCAGGACATCCCGATCGGGCACAAGGTCGCGCTGCGCGACATGGCCGTCGGCGACACCGTCATCAAGTACGGCATCGACATGGGCAAGGTGGTCAAGCCGATCAGCGCCGGCGAGCACGCCCACGTGCACAACATCAAGACGAAGCGTTGGTAAGAAGAGGACACCATGAGCATCATCAGCAAAGACACCACCTTCCTCGGCTACCGGCGCGAGAACGGCCGCGTGGGCGTGCGCAACCACGTCATCATCCTGCCGCTGGACGACCTGTCCAATGCCGCCGCCGAGGCGGTGGCGCACAACATCAAGGGTGCGATGGCGATCCCGCACCCTTATGGCAGGCTGCAGTTCGGGGCCGACCTGGACCTGCATTTCCGCACCCTGATCGGCGCCGGCTGCAACCCCAACGTGGCTGCGGTGGTGGTGATCGGCATCGAGGACAGCTGGACGCAGAAGGTGGTCGAGGGCATCAAGACAACCGGCAAGCCGGTGTCCGGCTTCGGCATCGAACTGCACGGCGATCACGACACCATCCTGCGTGCCAGCAAGGTGGCCAAGGAGTATGTGCAGTGGGCCAGCGAGAAGCAGCGCGAGGTCTGTCCCATCCATGAGCTGTGGGTCAGCACCAAGTGCGGCGAAAGCGACACCACCAGCGGTTGCGGCGCCAACCCGGCAGTGGGCGATGCCTTCGACAAGCTGCATGCACTGGGCAGCACGCTGTGCTTCGGCGAGACGACCGAGCTGACCGGCGGCGAGCAGATCGTGGCCGCGCGCTGCGCCAACGACAAGGTGCGCGATCAGTTCATGTTCATGTTCAACCGCTACCAGGACGTGATCAACCGCCACAAGACCAGCGACCTGGCCGACAGCCAACCGACCAAGGGCAACATCGCTGGCGGACTGACCACGATCGAGGAAAAGGCGCTGGGCAACATCCAGAAGATCGGAAAGAAGTGCACGGTCGACGGCGTGATCGACAAGGCCGAAATGCCCACCCACCCCGGCCTGTGGTTCATGGACAGCAGCTCTGCCGCTGCCGAGATGGTGACGCTGTGCGCCGCGTCGGGTTATGCGGTGCACCTTTTCCCCACCGGGCAGGGCAACGTGATCGGCAATGCGATCGTGCCGGTGATCAAGCTGTGTGCCAACCCGCGCACCGTGCGCACCATGATCGAGCACATCGACGTCGACGTGACCGGGCTGCTGCAGCGCGAGATCACGCTCGATCAGGCGGGTGACAAGCTGCTCGAGAACATGCTGCGCACCGCCAACGGCCGGCTGACTGCGGCCGAGTCGCTGGGCCACCGCGAGTTCGTGCTGACGCGCCTGTACGAAAGCGCCTGAGCGTGGCGCGGATCGTCATCAGCGAGTTCATGGACGAGCGCGCCGTCGCGCAGCTGCGCGCCGCGCACGACGTGCTGTACGACCCCAGGCTGGTCGACGATCCGCAGCGCCTGCTGGCCGAGGCCGCCACCGCCGACGCGCTGGTGGTGCGCAACCGCACGCAGGTGCGCGGTGACCTGCTGGCCGCCCTGGTGCGCTGCCAGGCCATCGGCCGCCTGGGCGTGGGGCTGGACAACATCGACGTGGCGGCTTGCCAGTCGCGCGGGCTGCAGGTCATCCCGGCCATCGGTGCCAACGCGCTCAGTGTGGCCGAGTACGTGGTGGCCAGCGCGATGCTGCTGCTGCGTGGAGCCTACCAGTCGACGGCTGCAGTTGCCGCCGGCAACTGGCCGCGCAATGCCTTGTCCAACGGACGAGAAGCGGCGGGCAAGACCTTGGGGCTGATCGGCTTCGGTTCGATCGGCCAGCTGACGTCGCGCCTGGCGCTCGGCATGGGCATGGCCGTCGTCGCCTTCGACGCGATGATGGACGCTGACCACCCGGTGTATGCGGAAAACGGCGTGCGCTGTGTCGGCCTGGACGAGCTGGTGACGATGAGCGACGTGATCAGCCTGCACGTGCCCCTGGTCGACGCCACGCGGGGCCTGTTCAGCGCGGCACGCATCGCCGCAATGAAGCCCGGCGCGGTGCTGATCAACACGGCGCGCGGTGGCATCGTCGACGAACTGGCACTGGCCGCGGCGCTGAAGGCCGGCCAGCTGGGTGGTGCCGCAATCGACGTGTTCGCGGTCGAGCCTCTGGCCGCGGCTGCACATTTCGAAGACTGCCCCAACCTGCTGCTGACGCCGCACATTGCCGGCGTGACCACCGAGGCCAACGAGCGCGTGAGTTTTCTCATCGCCGACAAGCTGATGCAGGTCTTGCAATGAAGCTGCCGGTCGATGAATTGCACGCCCTGGTCAGCCGCCAGCTGCAAGCGGCGGGGGCCAATCCGGCGATGGCCGATAGCACGGCGCGCGCGCTGGTGCTGGCCGAGAGCCAGGGCCTGGGCTCGCATGGCCTGAGCCGCGTCGCGCAGTACGCCACCCATCTGCGCAACGGTCGGGTCAATGGCGCGGCACGGCCGCAGCTGCTGCACCGCAAGGGCGGCGCACTGGTGGTCGACGCCCAGGAAGGTCTGGCCTTTCCCGCCTGCGAGCTTGCCGTGGCCGAGGCCGTGGCCGCCGCGGCAGTGCAGGGCGTGGTCTTTGCCGGTGTCGTGCGCAGCCACCATTGCGGCGTGGTCGTCGACCACCTGCGTGCGGCCGCGGCCGCCGGCATGGTCGGCCTGGGTTTTGCCAATTCACCGGCCGCGATGCCGGCTGCCGGTGGCCGACACGCGATCTTCGGCACCAACCCGGTGGCCGCGGTGTTCCCGCGTGCCGTCGCCGATCCGCTGATGATCGACCTGTCACTGAGCGAAGTGGCCCGTGGCAAGCTGATGGTGGCGGCCAAGGAAGGCAAGGCCATTCCCGAAGGCTGGGCGCTCGACGCCCAGGGTCAACCGACCACCGACCCCAAGGCCGGGCTGACCGGGTCGATGCTGCCGATCGGTGCCGTGTCGTCGCCCAAGGGCGCGATGCTGGCGCTGGTGGTCGAACTGCTGGTCACTGCCGTGATCGGCGCCAACTTCGGCTTCGAGGCCTCGAGCTTCTTCGTCGACGAAGGCAACCGCCCCGGCATCGGCCAGGCCTTCATCGTCATCGACCCCGGTGCGCTGGCGGGACGCGACAGCTTCCTGGCCCGTGTCGAAGTGCTGGTGGCCGAGATGCAGCGCGACGACGGCGTTCGGTTGCCGGGCGCACGGCGCGAGGCGCTGCGCCGCAAGGCACTGGCCGACGGCATCGAGGTGCCCGACGCGCTGGTGGCGGCTTGGCGCGCGGGCTGAACCTGAGGGCAAAGCGCCGGGGAGGCAGGGACCGACCCTGGGACTCCTGAAGGTGTCAACGGTGCGTTTGGTAAATCGACGTGCCCCCGTCGCGCGTGAGCAGCAGCACGTCGTAGGGATCGTGTCGACCGCCATAGGCCGGCCCGTCCATGCCGGGCGAGCCGATCGGCATGCCGGGCACGGCCAAGCCGATGGCCTCGGGCCGCTCTTTCAGCAGCCGCCGCACATGGGCAGCCGGCACATGGCCTTCGATCGCATAACCGTCTACAAAGGCGGTATGGCAGCTGCCGTACCGGATGTCGATGCCGAGTTGCGCACGTTTGGCGGTGTTGCCGCGGTCGTGTGTGCGGGTGCGAAAACCGTTGGCTTCGAGGTGTGCGATCCAGTCCTTGCAGCAGCCGCAGGTCGGGCTCTTCCAGACCTCGACCAGCGGGCCTTCGGACCGCGCCGGCGTGGCTGGCGCCAAGGCGGCCAGCAGGCAGAAGGCAGCGGCCTTCAGCGCCTGGCGGCGGTCGGCCAATTGGGCCCGGCGGTGTTGTCGACGCGTCATGTGGGACTCCTGGGATTGGGTGTGACCTTGACCTTGCCGACCATGCCGGCCTGGTAGTGGCCGGCGATCAGGCATGCGAAATCAAAATCACCGGCGCGGTTGAAGGTCCAGATGATGTGGCCGCTGCCGCCGGGCTGGACATGAACCATGTACGGCTCCTCGTGTTCCATGTTCGGGAACTTGAGCATCAATGCGGCGTGTGCGTCGAGCTCGGCCCTGGTGCCAAGCACGAATTCGTGCAGCAGCTTGCCGCCGTTGCGGATCTTCAGGCGCAGGGTTTCACCCTGCGTCACCTGCAGCCGGTCGGGTGTGAAGCGCATCTCGTCGTTCATCACGAACTCAACCGTGCGTCGGACCTGGCCGGCGTCACCGGCAATGCCCCAGGCCTTTTGTTCCTTCACGGCTGGCGCCGTCGACCTATCGTGCGCCCCGTCACCGTGCGCCCGGGCCGGTAGGCCGGCGATCGCGGCCAGTGTGGCGAGCAGCAGTCGGATCCGATTTCTGTCCATGGTTGTTCCTTCCTGGTGGTCTTGACGATGCTGGAAAGCGCGGGTTCAGTGCCCGGCATGGCCGCGCGATGCGCCACCGGGCTTGCGCACCTGGACTTCGACGTCCCGCGCCGGGCGAGTGATTGGCTGCGTCGCTGCAACACCTTCGGCCTTGAAACGGGCCGGCTCGGCCAGGGCGCCGGTCCACTCGTAGGCCACCGTACCGGGTGGATGTTGATACCAGCCCGGGTCCTTGTAGTCGCCGCGGGGTTGACCTTTTCGCACCTTGAGCAGGCTGAACATGCCGCCCATCTCGACCGAGCCGAAAGGTCCGTCGCCGGTCATCATCGGCACCGTGTTGTCGGGCAGTGGCATCTCCATCTCGGCCATGTCGGCCATGCCACGTTCGCCCATCACCATGTAGTCGGGCACCAGCTGCGTGATGCGGCGAACCACGTCGCGATGATCGACGCCGATCAAGGTCGGCACGTCGTGGCCCATCGCGTTCATCGTGTGGTGGCTCTTGTGGCAATGGAAGGCCCAGTCGCCTTCCTCATTGGCGATGAAGTCGACCTGGCGCATCTGGCCGACCGCGATGTCGGTCGTCACTTCGGGCCAACGCGAGCCTTTCGGCGTGGGCCCGCCGTCGGTGCCGGTGACGGTGAATTCGTGGCCGTGCAGATGGATCGGATGGTTGGTCATCGTCAGGTTGCCCACGCGGATGCGCACACGATCGTTCAGGCCCACCACCAGCGGCGCGATGCCGGGAAAGATGCGGCTGTTCCAGCTCCACAGGTTGAAGTCGAGCATGGTCATGATCTTCGGCGTGGCGGCGCCAGGTTCGATGTCGTAGGCATTGAGCAGGAAGCAGAAGTCGCGGTCGACTTCGTCGATCAGCGGGTGCTTCGCGCCCTTGTCCAACTTCGGGTGCGTGATCCACAAGCCCATCATGCCCATTGCCATCTGCGTCATCTCGTCGGCATGTGGGTGGTACATGAAGGTGCCAGGCCGGCGCGCCACGAACTCGTAGACGAAGGTCTTGCCGGGCTGGATCCCCGGCTGAGTGAGCCCGTTCACGCCGTCCATGCCGTTGGGCAGACGCTGGCCGTGCCAGTGCACGCTGGTGTGCTCGGGCAGCTTGTTGCTGACGAAGATGCGCACGCGGTCGCCTTCGACCACCTCGATCGTCGGGCCCGGGCTCTGGCCGTTGTAGCCCCACAGGTGCGCCTTGAAGCCGGGCGCCATCTCTCGAACCACCGGCTCGGCCACCAGGTGGAATTCCTTGACGCCCTGGTTCATGCGCCAGGGCAGGGTCCAGCCGTTGAGCGTGACCACCGGGTTGTAGGCTTGGCCGTTCGGGGGCAGCAGCGGCGGCATCGTGTCGGGCCGGGTCTGAAGCACCGGCTCGGGCAGGGCGGCCAGCGCCACCTTGCTGACGGCGGCTGCCGAGACTGCCGCAGCGATGGCACCGCCGCGGCCCAGAAAGTGGCGGCGAGAGAACATGGGGTCGTCCTTCGAATGGGTCATGGCGCTCAATGGCCAGCGCTGGCGCCGGTGCTGTCTTCGCCGGCCATCGGGGCTGCGTTCGCCGCGGTCAGGCCGGGCTTGCCGATCAGGGCCAGGTCGAGGTCGGCTTGCGCGATCCAGAAGTCGCGCAAAGCCTCGATGGTGCTGTTGACGCTGGCGATCTGCAGCCGCGCGTCGGCCAGCAGCTCGAACACGCCGATCAGCATGCCGTTGTAGCGCAGCAGGTTTTCGTCGGCGATCAGCTTGCGCAGCGGCAGCAGTACATCGCGCTGATGGATGGCGATGTCGTAGGCTGATCGATACGCGAAGTAGGCTTGCCGGACCTCAGAGCGTGCGTTGACTGCGGTCTCGGCGGCGCGGTTGACGGCCTGCAGGTAGACCGCCTCGGCTCGCGCCACGCGCGCAGCGCCCCAGTCGAACAAGGGCAGTTCGACCGCCACCTCCCAGCCGCGCTGGGTCGGCGCCTCGTTGCTGCCGTTGCGCAAGGCGCCCAATTCGAGCACGTTGACGAAGCGAGTCGTCTTCGTCAGCCCGAGGTTGCTGGCCATCTGCTCGGCTGCGAGCTTGGCAGCCTGAACATCAAGCCGCTGGGCCATGGCTGCCCGTTCGATGTCAGGCTGATCGGCCACGGTCCTGGGCAGGTCAGGCAGGCGCTCGGGCAGCTGGAACGCCGTCTGCTCGCCCCAGGTACCGAGTAGCCGGGTCAGACGCTCGCGCGTGGCACGCCGGGCCTGCTCGGCACGCGCCAGATTCAGCGACGCGTCGACAGAGAAGGCCTGTTCGCGTGCATGCTGCAGCTTGCTGAAGTTGCCGATGCGCTGCATGCGTCGCGCCAGTTCCGCGCCGGCCTCGGCCGCCTGCTGCACCTGGCGCCGGTAGCGAACGGCTTCTTCGGAAGCCACGGCGTTGTAGTAGGCCTTTCGTGTGTCGGCAGCCAGCGACAGCACGCGCTGCGTCACCCGGTGCTGGGTCTGCGCGAATCGGCGCGATTCCATCTCGGTGATCCAGGGCATCGCCAGCAGGCGCGCCAGGTTGAAGTGCAAGCCACGTTCGAGTTCGACTTCGTCGCCACGCCGCAAGCGCGCAAAGCTGTAGCCCGGATTGGGCAGACGTCCAGCCTGCACGAGTTCGGCTTCGCCGATGCCAAGCTCGGCAAAATCGGCCTGCAGGCCGCGGTTGTTCAGCAGTGCCAGCTGCACGGCATCGTCCACTGTCAGCGGCCTGGCCAGCAGTGCGTCGACGCGCTGCGCGATCGCGCTGCGTTCGGTGTCGCTGCGTGCCCACTTCAGGTCTTTGTCCAGGTGCTGGCGCGCACTGCGTTCGACGACACCGAAGGCGCCGTCCGGGCTGAAGCTGGCGCAGCCGGCAAGCATGCTCAAGGCAGCCAGGCTGAGTGCCAAAGTCCCGCGGGGCCGTCGGTTCAAGGTTTCGATCGTCATGCGGTGGCCTCAGGGTTTGCGGGGGCTGCGCTCGGCGCCGGGCGGTGCCGATGGGGCAGCGTCAGGTCGGCTGGCTTCGCGCAGGTTGGCGCGCCAGCCTCCGATGCGGCCGACGATGTCGTTGGCTTCGCGCCAGGACAGCGGTTTGTCGTCGTCCAGGCGGCGGTGCGCTGCCAGCGATGAGCGGTAGATCAGCCTGGGCACCGACGTCTTGGCGTCGAGCGGGTCGGCGGCATGGGCGTCGCCTTGGCGCTGGGCCGCGGCCGACGATGCAGCGAACGTGCACAGCGCGGCCAGCAGCCAGCGAAGCAGAAATCGGGACATGCCATCCTCGCGATGGGAAATTCGGCACCGACTGCCGCGACAGCATCGCGGGCCGGATCGATCGTCGGTCATGCCTTCGGCCGGTGCGCAGCCGCACCGGGCCAGGCGTGCCGACGTCTACGCGAGAAAAGGTCTGGGCGGTCGTTCGAGCCCGGCGAGGATCACGCCTGGGTACAAGGGCGCCGGTCCCGGCAGCGGCGCGGCGAAGCGGGTCGGCACCTGCGCGAAGGGGATGGGCATGGACAGGACCGCAACCGCACAGGCGTTGCCGCAGCATTTGAGCAAGGCGTGATCCTGGTGGACAGGCGCCGTATCGGTGGCGGCTGCAGCAGCACCCTGCGCGTGGTGGGCATGCTGGCCATGCGCTGCGGGATGCACCATCACGTCGCCTGGCGGCGCATGCTGCGCTGCCGCCTTGCCGCTGACGCAGCCCGGCAATCCACAGGCCGCCAGGCCCTGCAAGGGCAGGGACAGCACCAGCAGGCCGGTCAGCAGCGCGCGCAGCAGCTTCAACATCAGCAGCAGTTTAGCGCCGGCAAACCGGCCGCCGGTCTGAGCAAGCCCGGTACCCGGGCACCGATTCGCCGGAGCCGAACGTTCAGGCCTTGACCAGGTACTGCGACAGCTCGAGCTTGCCGATCTGGTTGCGGTGCACTTCGTCGGGGCCGTCGGCAAAGCGGATGGTGCGTGCGGCGGCGTACATGTGGGCCAGCGGTGTGTCGTCGCTCACGCCGGCGCCGCCGTGCAGTTGCATCGCCCAGTCGATGACCTGGCAGGCCATGTTCGGCGCCGCGACCTTGATCATCGCGATCTCGCGCTTGGCGTGCTTGTTGCCCACCTTGTCCATGCGGTCGGCGGCGTTGAGCACCAACAGCCTTGCCTGATCGATCAGGATGCGCGCATCGGCGATGCGTTCGCGCGTCACGCCCTGCTCGGACAGCGCACGGCCAAAGGGCTTGCGCACCAGCGCGCGGCGGCACATCAGCTCCAGCGCACGCTCGGCAGCACCGATCAGGCGCATGCAATGGTGGATGCGGCCGGGGCCGAGCCGGCCCTGGGCGATCTCGAAGCCGCGGCCCTCACCGAGCAGGATGTTGCTGACCGGCACGCGCACGTTGCTGAAGCTGACCTCGCCGTGTCCGTGCGGCGCGTGGTCGTAGCCGAACACCGACAGCGCTCGCTCGACGCGCACACCGGGCGTGTGGCGCGGCACCAGGATCATCGACTGCTGACTGTAGGTGGCCGCCGTGGGGTCGGTCTTGCCCATCAGGATGAAGATCTCGCAGCGCGGGTCGGGCGCGCCGCTGGTCCACCACTTGCGGCCGTTGATCACGTAGTGGTCACCGTCGCGCTCGATGCGGCATTCGATCTGCGTGGCGTCGGACGAGGCCACCGCGGGTTCAGTCATCGCGAAGGCCGAACGAATGCGCCCGTCGAGCAGCGGCTCGAGCCAGCGCTGCTTCTGCTCGGGCGTGCCGTAGCGCTCGAGCACTTCCATGTTGCCGGTGTCGGGCGCCGAACAGTTCATCGCTTCGGCGGTCAGCGGCCAACGGCCCATGATTTCGCACAGCGGCGCGTATTCCAGGTTGCTCAGCCCGGCGCCGACCTTGCTGTCGGGAAGGAACAGGTTCCACAGGCCCGCGGCCTTGGCCTTGAGTTTCAGACCTTCCATCGTCTGCGTGGCCTGCCAGGGGTTGCCGGCGGCGCGCAGCGTGGCCATCTCGGCCTCGAACTCGGCTTCTGCCGGGACCACGTGCTCGCGCACGAACGCCATCATGTGGTCCTGCAGCGCCACCACCTTGGGGGAATGCGAAAAGTCCATGCCGATCTCCTGATTGCTGGGTTGCAATCTAGCCAGCACCCGCGGCCGGGGCAATCACGTCGGGGACAAGCGGCTTGGCGTGTGCGCTGGGCGCGAACTGAAATGACCGACCATTGCGGTAGCGCAAAACGGGCACGCGCCGCTCGCGTCGAGTTCGTTGCGCACGATGCGGTAACCGTCGCGCCGTATCAATGGCGCGCGGCAATCGCTGCAGAAGGTGCTTGTGCCTTCAACGTCACGCACGTTGCCGATATAGACATGCTGCAGCCCCGCATCCTGACCGATGCGCCGCGCACGCTGCAGCGTGGCCGTCGGCGTGCGGGGCACGCGGTCGAGCTTGTAGTCGGGATGAAAGGCCGTGAAGTGCAAGGGCAGGTCGGCCCCCAGTTCCGTGGCCACCCAGTGCGTCAGCGACTGGAGCTCGGCCGTGCTGTCGTTCAGGCCCGGGATCAGCAGCGTGGTGATTTCCAGCCAGCAGGCCGATTCGTGTCGGATGTGCTGCAGCGTGTCGAGCACAGGTGCCAGGTGCGAGCCGGTCTGCTGCCGATAGAAATCGTCGCTGAAGGCCTTCAGGTCGACGTTGGCCGCGTCCATGCGGGCGAAGAACTCGCGTCGCGGTCCTGCGTGAATGTAGCCCGCGGTCACGGCCACGGTGTGGATGCCCAGCGCATGGCAGGCGTCGGCCGTGTCCATCGCATATTCGGCAAAGATCACCGGGTCGTTGTAGGTGAACGCCACGCTGGCCGCGCCTCGGGACAGCGCGGCGTGCGCGACCTGCTGGGGCGACGCCCGGTCCTGCAGGCGGTCCATCTCGCGGCTCTTGGAGATGTCCCAGTTCTGGCAGAACTTGCAGGCCAGGTTGCAGCCGGCAGTGCCGAACGACAGCACGCCCGAGCCGGGATGAAAGTGGTGCAGGGGCTTCTTCTCGATCGGATCGATCGCGAAGCCCGAACTGCGGCCGTAGGCAGTCAGCACCATGCCGTCGCCCTGGCGCTGGCGCACGAAACACAGGCCGCGCTGGCCCTCGTGCAGCCGGCAGTCGCGCGGGCACAGGTCGCATTGCAGGCGGCCATCGTCCAGACGCTGCCACCAGCGGGCAGGGTGCGCCTGCGCGAGCGGCGGCTCAGCCAGCCCGCCAGCACGCGGTCCGGCCTCAGTGGCGATCGCCATGCGGCGGATCCTGGAACGAACTGACCGGGAAGCGCCAGAGCTCGATGTCACCGGCCCAGAACTCAGGCGGCAGTCTGGCCTTGCGCAGCAGCGCCTGCAGGAACTCCTGCGGCTGCTGCAGCACCGACCAGACCTGTGGCAAGAATGTGCCGTGGCGGCGGCGCCAGCGCAGCGCCACGCCGTCGACTCCCGGGCGCAGTGCCGCCGCCGCCTGATCCAGTGTGGCCGCCGCCGACAAGCGTTCCAGCGGGCCCAGCACCGAGACCTCGATGCGCAGGCCGGGCCACTCGGCAGCGCTCAGCGCGCTGAAGCGGGGGTCGGTGAATGCCGCGGCGTGCGCGTTGGCGCGCACGTCGTCACCCAGCGGACAGTGGGCTGCAAGGTGGCCGACACAGCCGCGCAGCCGGCCCTGGGCGTCGTGCAGGGTGACGAAACTGGCCCCGGGCAGCGCCAGCGCCGGGTGCGCCGCGGGTGTGGTTGCGGGCGTGGGTTCTGGTGTGAGCGCGGGCAACAACAGCGTCTTGGCGATCTCGGCACGCGCCGTCGCCAGCAGCGCCGGGCCGAACTCGAGATCGCGGTCGGCTGCAAACGACCCGGCGGCATCGTCCGTATCACCGTCGGGCGTTGGGTCGGGGCCTTCCGGTGCGGCTTCGAACACGATTGCGCCATAACCCACCACGCGATCGGGATCGGTGCCGGCCGTGTCGGCCGAGTTGCGCATGTCGAGCAGCTGCGGCCGCAGACCATGGCGTCGCGCCGCGCGCAACGCGCCGTTCAACGAGCGTGCGCCACAGGCCTCGTCACCGCGCAGGTCGTCGGCGAAGTTCAGGATGCGCAGCACGGTCTGGCGGTCCAGCTCGCAGGCCTGCTCATAGGGCCGGTAGTGCGAGAGGTCGGTGCTGATCACGATCAGCGTCTCATCGTCGCCCCACAGCCGCTCAATCACGGCGTCGACCTCGTGCGGTTGGGCGTCGCCCACCGCCAGCGGCACCAGACTGAAGGCATTGCCCAGCACGATCTGCAGGAACGGCAATTGAACTTCGATCGCGTGCTCGAGCGCGTGCGCCTGGTCGCTGACCCCGACCTGCGGCAGCGAGGCAATCAGCGCCAGCGCGTCATGATCGACCGTCACCCGGCCCAGCGGGGTTTCGAAAGCGTCGACCGTGGGCACCACCAGGCCGCGCACCGCCACCAGATGGGTCGGCGCCAGCAGCACGACCCGGCGCACGCGTCCTCGCAGCGGCGTCAACAACGCATACGCGCTGGCGGCCACGTCGCCGGAATAGACATAGCCGGCATGCGGCACCACCAGCAGCTTGGGGGTCCCGTGCAGCGCATGGTCGGGCGTGGCGGCGTGGCCCAGGTGCGCCACCACCGCGGCCTGCAGTGCGCGCGCGGTGTCGGGATAAAAGCGGCCGGCCACGGCGGCCCGGCGAATCTGCGGCATCAGGTGATCTCCACAACGCCAGTGTGGACCCCTGCGCACAAAGATCAAGGGCGCACCGTTGTCGATGCTCAATTCACCTCGATGTCGCCGCGTTCCACGGCGCCTCCGCCGACCCGCTTAGACGGGTTTGGCGCCGCTGGCCTTGACCACGCCCTCGTAGCGTTGCCATTCCCGCTGGATCAGCGTGGCGAACTGCTCGGGCGTGCTCGGCCGCGGCTCAGCCAGCATCTGTGCGTAGCGCGACTTGATGTCGGGGCTTTCCAGGGCGGCAACGAAGGCGCTGTTCAGTCGGGTCACGATGTCCTTGGGCGTTCCTGCAGGCGCGATCAGTCCCCACCAGGTGTCGATCTCGAAGCCCGGGAAGGTTTCGGCGATGGTCGGCACCTCGGGCAGAAAGCTGCTGCGCTGCGCGGTGGTGACGGCCAGCGGCACGATCTTGCCCGCGCGGATGTTGGGGCCTACCGTGGCCAGGTTGTCCAGCGTGTAGTCGACCTGGCCGGCCAGCAGTGCCAGCTGCGACGGCGCGCCGCCGCCGTAGGGGATGTGCACGGCGAAGTAGCCGGCCCTGGACTTGAAGATCTCACCGCCCAGATGGCCGGCACTGCCATTGCCGCCGCTGCCGTAGTTCAGCTTGGCCGGGTTGGCGCGCGCATAGGCCAGAAAGTCCTTCAGGCTGCTGATCTTCAAGCGCCTTGCGGTGTCGGCGTTCATCACCAGCACATTGGGAATGCGCACCACCTGGGTGATGGGCGCAAAGTCCTTGATCGGATGGTAGGGCAGCTTGGCGAACAGCCAGGGGTTGATGGCGTGCATGGCCACCGCAGCCACACCCAGCGTGTGACCGTCGGGAGCGGACTTGGCCACCAGGTCGACACCGATGCCGCCGCCGCCGCCGGGCCGGTTCTCGATCACGATCGTGCCCAGTGCGTCGCGCGACTTCTCGGCGATCAGCCGGATCGTCTGGTCGATCGGCCCGCCCGGTGCGAAGGGCACGATGATGCGGATGGGTCTGGCGCTGGCCTGTGCCCGCACGGTGGGGGTGGCGGCGCTGGCGGCACCAGCGGCCAGGGCACAAAGGATGTCGCGTCGTTGCATGCTGGGGGTCTCCGGTCAGGGCAATCGTTCGATCGTAGGCCCAAGTCGGCCTTGCATCCCCGAAGGGTGGCGCCACGCCTCAGGCCTTGCCGGCCAGTGCCAGCGCGATGCGGTTGCGCGGCACGCGCGGCTTGGGCACGGCCAGGTCGAACCAGCGGCGCACGTCCTGGTCGAGCCCGATGCCGTGCATGTAGTTGTAGATGGCCTTCTTCAGCCCTGCGCCCAGCGCGTCGTGGTCGACCCCGGTGGGGTCGATGAAGGCGACGTCGTTCTTCGCAAATCCGCCGTCTGGCAGCGGCTGCAGCGTGACACCGAAGCGTTCGGGTTGCATGCCCACAGGCGAGTGCACGGTGCAGGCGAAACGGTGGAAGAAACCCGACTGGATGCAGCCCTGGGCGAACAGCTGTCGCACGTATTCCAGCGCGTCCACGGTGTCCGCCACCGTCTGCGTCGGAAAGCCGTACATCAGGTAGGCATGCACCAGGATGCCGGCATCGCTGAACCCCTTGGTCACGCGTGCCACCTGCTCCACCGTGACGCCCTTGTTCATCAGCGTCAGCAGGCGGTCCGACGCCACCTCCAGCCCGCCCGAGATCGCGATGCAGCCGCTGTCGGCCAACTGCTGGCACAGCGCCGGGTTGAACGATTTCTCGAAGCGCACGTTGCCCCACCACGAGATCGACAGCTGGCGCCGCTGCAGTTCGGCCGCCAGCGCCTTCAGCGATTTGGGCGGTGCGGCCTCGTCGACGAAGTGGAAGCCGGTCTGACCGGTTTCGGCGACGATGGTCTCGATGCGGTCGACCAGGGTCTCGGCGCTGGCCGCGTCGTAGCGCGAGATGTAGTCCAGCCCGACGTCGCAGAAACTGCATTTCTTCCAGTAGCAGCCGAGCGCCACGGTCAGCTTGTTCCAGCGCCCGTCGGACCACAGCCGGTGCATGGGGTTGAGCATGTCCAGCAGCGACAGGTAGCGGTCCAGCGGCAGGCCGTCCCAGGTCGGCGTGCCGACCTCGGCAAACGGCACCTCGGGCTCGGCGAGATTGACATAGCGCACCTGACCGCCGTCGCGCACGAAGCAGCGCACCAGGCGGCTGCGACTGCGGCGGCCCTGCAGGTGTTCCAGCAGCGCCAGCAGCGGTCTTTCGCCGGCGTCCAGGGTGACGAAGTCGAAATGGTCGAAGACGCGCGGGTCGCTCAGCTTGCGCAGTTCGGTGTTGACGAAGCCGCCACCCAGCGCCAGGGCAATCTGTGGATGCTGGGCCTTGATGGTCTGCGCGATGCGAAAGGCGGCGTAGACGGCGCCCGGGAAGGGCACCGACACCAGCACCAGCGTGGGCGCATGGCGGTCGATGACGGCCAGCGTGAGGCGCTGCAGCAGGCGGTCGATCAGGTTGGGCGGCGCGGCCAGGGCCTGCGCCAGCGGGTCGAACGTGGCCTGGCTCTGCGCCAGGCTTTCGGCGTAGCGAACGAACTCGAAGCGGGGGTCGATGGCCTCGCGCAGCACGTCGGCGATGTCGTTCAGGTACAGCGTCGCCAGGTGGCGCGCCCGGTCCTGCACACCGAGCGTGCCGAAGGCCCAGGCCATGGGGTCACCGCCGTCGGGGTCGACGTAGACCTCGAGTGTCTCGAAGCGTGGTCCCTCGGGCAGAAAGCGACGGCTGCAGATGCGGTGCGCCAGCGTGGCGTCCCGGCCTTGCAGGAAGGCGACCGTGGCGTCGATGGTGGACCGGTAGCGCTCGAACTCGGCGCAGAAGGCCTGCGTACGCGCACCCTGTGGGCCAGCTTGCGCCATCACCTCGTCATGTACCGCACCCAGGCCCGACGCGCACAGCAGGTCCAGCGCCAGCGCCAGTGCCAGGTCCTCCTGCACCGCGTCGATGCCGCGCGAGCGCAGAAAGCCGCTCAGGTAGGCGGTCGACGGGTAGGGCGTGTTGAGCTGCGTCATCGGGGCGATGAGCGACAGCACACGCGGTACCGGGGCGGGTTTGACGTCGGGCGTTGCGGACAAGGCGGCAGCCTGTGGAAGCGATCGCCACATTGTCGGCCAGCGCTGCTGCAGGCGACGTGGACAACAAAAAGGGGCCAGCGTGTGCTGGCCCCGATGGGGAGGTCAGTGCGCAGCAGGCTACTGCAGCGTCACCTCGACTCGCCGCGCTTCGCTGGCGCTGCCGCCGGCGGTGCTCTGCTCGGGCTTCTTCAGCTCGATCTTGTCCTCGGCGATGCCCGCGGCCTTGAGCGCATCGCGCACGGCGAAGGCGCGCTGCTTGGCCAGTTCTTCGTTCTTGGCCGGATCACCCGAGGCATCGGTGTAGCCGCTGACGACCGCCTTCTTGCCGTCGGCAACGCCCTTGGCGACATCGGCCAGCGCCGCTTGCGCGCCACCGGCCAGGTCGGCCTTGGCCGAAGCAAAGTAGAACTTGACCACGCCGCCTTCGACCTTGACCGAGGCTTCGTCGGCGCCGGCCGCAGGCGTCGTCGCCACGGCGGGGGCAGCCGTGGCAGCGCCTGCCGCAGGCGCTTCGGCCTTGACGGTGGACGCGGTCATCGGCAGCAGCGGCACGATCAGCAGCGCCACGATGTTGATGATCTTGATCAGCGGGTTGACGGCCGGGCCGGCGGTGTCCTTGTACGGGTCGCCCACGGTGTCGCCGGTGACGGCCGCCTTGTGCGCTTCACTGCCCTTGCCGCCGTGGTGGCCGTCCTCGATGTACTTCTTGGCGTTGTCCCAGGCGCCGCCGCCGGTGCACATCGAGATGCCGACGAAGATGCCGGTAATGATCGTGCCCATCAGCAGGCCACCCAGCGCGGCCGGGCCGAGCAGCAGGCCGACCAGGATCGGCACCACCACGGGCAGCAGCGACGGGATGATCATTTCCTTGATCGCCGCGGTGGTCAGCATGTCGACCGCGCGGCCGTACTCGGGCTTGCCCGTGCCTTCCATGATGCCCTTGATCTCGCGGAACTGGCGGCGCACTTCTTCCACCACCGAGCCTGCAGCGCGGCCCACGGCTTCCATCGCCATGGCAGCGAACAGGTAGGGGATCAGGCCGCCGATGAACAGTCCGACGATCACCTTGTGATCCGACAGGTCGAAAGCCAGGTGCATGCCACGCGCTTCCAGCGCGTGCGTGTAGTCGGCAAACAGCACCAGCGCGGCCAGGCCGGCCGAACCGATGGCGTAGCCCTTGGTCACGGCCTTGGTGGTGTTGCCCACGGCGTCCAGGGGATCGGTGACGTCGCGCACGCTGTCGGGCATGTTGGCCATCTCAGCAATGCCACCGGCGTTGTCGGTGATCGGGCCATAGGCGTCGAGCGCGACCACGATGCCCGCCATGCTCAGCATCGACGTCGCGGCCACCGCGATGCCGTACAGGCCGGCCAGAGCAAACGAAACCCAGATCGCCAGGCAGACGAAGAGCACCGGCCAGGCGGTGGACTTCATGCTCACGCCCAGGCCGGCGATGATGTTGGTGCCGTGGCCAGTGGTCGAGGCCTGCGCCACGTGCTGCACCGGCTTGTAGTTGGTGCCGGTGTAGTACTCGGTGATCCAGACCATGGCCGCCGTCAGCACCAGGCCCACGATGCAGGCACCGAACAGCCGCATGTGCGTGTTGGCGCCCAGCGCGTCGGCCGGCATCATGATGGTGGTGACGAAGTAGAAGGCGATGAGCGAGATCACGCCGGCCACGATCAGGCCCTTGTACAGCGCCGGCATCACGTTCTTCATGCCGGGGCTGGCCTTGACGAAGCCGCAGCCGATGATCGACGCGATGATCGACACGCCGGCCAGCAGCATCGGGTAGATCACGGCGGCCACCGGGGCCGCGGTCACCACCAGTGCGCCCAGCGTCATGGCGGCAATCAGCGTCACGGCGTAGGTCTCGAACAGGTCAGCCGCCATGCCGGCGCAGTCACCGACGTTGTCGCCCACGTTGTCGGCGATCACCGCCGGGTTGCGCGGGTCGTCTTCGGGGATGCCGGCTTCGACCTTGCCCACCAGGTCGGCGCCGACGTCGGCACCCTTGGTGAAGATGCCGCCGCCCAGACGCGCGAAGATCGAGATCAGCGACGAACCGAAAGCCAAGCCAAGCAGCGGCTTGAGGGTGTCGGAATCCACCTTGGTGCCGCCGGTCAGCACCAGGAAGAAGATGCCCACGCCCAGCAGGCCCAGACCCACCACCAGCATGCCGGTGATGGCGCCGCCCTTGAAGGCCACGTTCAGTGCCGGGCCGATGCCCTTCGTGGCGGCCTGCGCGGTGCGCACGTTGGCGCGCACCGACACGTTCATGCCGATGAAGCCGCAGGCCCCGGACAGCACGGCGCCGATGACGAAGCCGATGGCCGCCATCTTGCCGAGAAAGATCAGGATCAGCACCGCGAGCACCACGCCCACGATGGCGATGGTGCGGTACTGGCGTGCCAGGTAGGCCGCGGCACCTTGCTGGATCGCGCCCGCGATCTCCTGCATGCGGGCGTTGCCCGCGTCCTGGCTCAGGATCCAGCTGCGCTGGACAAAGCCATAAATGACGGCCGCAAGGCCGCAAGCTAGCGCTGCGTAGAGCGCTGTCGTCGTCGACATGGAGAGATCTCCTTCCTCGTTCGGATCGTTGTGATGAATGCTGTTGGCTGTTGCACCGGGATGGCCCGAACTCTGGCTGAGAGGCCCGGCGCGCCGCGTGCGGATGCTAAGGGATAGCCCGCCCCCTCCGCGACGGGATTTCCCGAGCGCTTGTTTTTGCCCGGAAAGCAGCCGCACCGGCATCACATGACGCATGTGTCAGGCCGTGGCAAGGCCGATGCCTAGAATCCGCGCTGCGCCAACCCGAGACATCCCCATGAGCCTGCACAACGTGACCCCGGGGGCCAAGGCACCCGAAGAGTTCAACGTGATCATCGAGATTCCGATGAACGCCGACCCCATCAAGTACGAGGTCGACGAAGAGAGCGGCGCCCTGTTTGTCGACCGGTTCATGGCCACGTCGATGCACTACCCGTGCAACTACGGTTACATCCCGAACACCCTGGCCGACGACGGCGACCCGGTCGACGTGCTGGTGATCACGCCAGTGCCTTTGCTCTCGGGTGTGGTAGTGACCTGCCGGGCGCTGGGCGTGCTGAAGATGGAAGACGAGGCTGGCGGCGACAACAAGCTGGTGGCGGTGCCGATCGACAAGATCCTGTCGATCTATTCGCAATGGCAGAAGATCGAGGATCTGAACCCGATGCGGCTGCGCACGATCCAGCATTTCTTCGAGCACTACAAGGACCTGGAGCAAGGCAAATGGGTCAAGGTGCTGGGCTGGGAAGGCCCTGAGAGCGCGCGGCGTGATGTCATCGAAGGCATCGAAGCCTGGACCAAGGTCAACGTCACGGGGTGATCCGCGGCTGCCGCGGCGGCCGCCCTTCGAGATTCAGTTCGGGGCCACGTCGAGGTGGCCTTCGTCGTTCTTGAACGGGCTGTGCTCGCGAAGTTCATCGACGTACTGCACGATGCCCTCGCGCTCACGGGCAAGCGCTTCGGCGATGGCGTGGGCAAACCGCGGCTCGGCCACCCAGTGCGCCGAGCCGGTGGCCACCGGCAGCAGGCCGCGCGCCATCTTGTGCTCGCCCTGGGCACCGCCCTCGAAGCGCGCATAGCCGTTGGCGATGCACCACTGCAGCGGCTGGTAGTAGCAGGCCTCGAAGTGCAGACAGGGGATGTACTGCGTGGCGCCCCAGTAGCGGCCCCAGGCAGTGCGCTGCGCCGCATCGACCGCAATCAGTGAGCAGGCGATCGGCGCATCGTCTTGATGCGCCGTGAACAGCACCCAGTGCTCGGGCATGTCGCGCGCCATGCGGGCGAAGAAGTCGCGCGTCAGGTAGGGCGTGGAATGATGGGCCCGGTAGGTCAGCGTGTAGCAGTGGTGGAAGAAGTCCCAGTGCGCAGCGTCGATGGCGGCGCCGGCATGCACGCTGAAGCTCACGCCGGCGTCGGTCACGCGTCGACGTTCCTGCTGGATCTTCTTGCGCTTGTCACGCTGCAGGCTGACCAGCAGCGCCGTGAAGTCGGCCAGCGGATGGGCCGGGTCCTGCTGCCAGTGGAATTGCACGCCCTGGCGCAGCATCCAGCCGGCACGCTCGAAGGCGGCGCGGTCGTGTTCGTCGAAGAACAACACATGGGCCGACGACAGCTGCGCCTGCCGGGCCAGCTGTTCGATGCCCTGAACCAGCAGGTCGCGGGCCGGTTCGTCTTCGGCCAGCAGCCTGCTGCCCGGCACCGGCGTGAAGGGCACTGCGCCCAGCGCCTTCGGGTAGTAGTCCAGGCCGTGGCGGCGGTAGGCGTCGGCCCACGACCAGTCGAACACGTACTCGCCGTAAGAATGGGTCTTCAGATACAGCGCGCAAGCCGCGCGCAGTCGGCCCTCGTGCTCGAGACTCAGGAACTGCGGGTGCCAGCCGGTACCGGCCGTGGCCGAGCCCGAGGCCTCAAGCGCCAGCAGGTATTCGTGGCGCATGAACGGGGTCGGTTGGGCCTGGCGCAGCAGCAGACGGTTCCAGTCCTCGGCGGCGATGTCGCCGACGGAGGGATGCACCCTGATGCGATACTCGTCAGTCGAAATGTTCTGCTCTCCGGCTCAGGGTCTGGCGTGATGAAGGTCGTTCTGGCGCAGTTCAACGCCACCGTGGGTGATTTGACGGGCAACGCGCAGCGCATTGCGCAGATCGCCCGCAGCGCGCACGCCACAGGCGCACGGCTGGTGGTGACGCCCGAACTGGCCCTGAGCGGCTACCCGCCCGAAGACCTGTTGCTGCGTCCCGCCTTCATGAGCGCCTGCCGTGAAGCCCTGCTGGCGTTGACGGCCGACCTGGCGGACTGCGAAGGCTTGCATGTGGTGGTGGGCCACCCGCACCAGCTGGGCGAGCGCGGCGATGTTAGGTCGAAGTCGCATCTTGTGCAGAAGCGCCTGAATGCGGCCTCGGTGCTGACCGGCGGGAAGGTGCTGGCCACCTATAGCAAGCGGGAGCTGCCGAACTACCAGGTGTTCGACGAAAGGCGCTACTTCACGTCAGGCCGCGACGAGGGCCAGGCTGCCGTGGTCTTCGCGGTCGATGGGGTCAGGGTGGGCTTGCTGATCTGCGAGGATGCCTGGTTCGACGAACCAGCACGGCTGGCGCGCGATGCCGGCGCCCAGCTCTTGTGCGTGCTGAACGCGTCGCCCTTTCACATCGAGAAGGCCGACGAGCGCGAAGCCCGCATGGCCGCCAGAGCGCGCGCATCGGGGCTGCCGCTGTTGTACGCGCACCTGGTGGGCGGGCAGGACGAGGTGGTGTTCGACGGTGCCTCTTTTGCACTCGACGCGCAGGGCCAGGTGCGGGCGCGGGCGCTCAGTTTTGCCGAGGACAGCCTGCAGCTGGATGTCGATGCCGGTGGGGTGCCGAGCGGACGCATCGAGCCTCTGCCTTCAGCCGAGGCCCAGGTCTGGCAGGCGCTGGTGACCGGCGTTCGCGACTACCTGGGCAAGAACGGATTTCCGGGCGCCATCATCGGTCTGTCGGGTGGCATGGACTCGGCGTTGGTGCTGGCGCTGGCGGTCGACGCGCTGGGTGCTGACCGCGTGCGCACGGTCATGATGCCTTCACCGTACACCGCCGACATCTCGTGGATCGACGCGCGTGATATGGCCGGTCGTGTGGGCGTGCGCTATGACGAGCTGGCCATCGCGCCGATGTTCGACGCCTTTCGTGAGACGCTGGCACCGCAGTTTGCGGGCCTGGCCGACGACGCCACCGAAGAGAACCTGCAGGCGCGCATTCGTGGCACGCTGCTGATGGCCTTGTCCAACAAGTCGGGCTGGATCGTGCTGACCACCGGCAACAAGAGCGAGATGGCCACCGGCTATTGCACCTTGTATGGCGACATGGCGGGTGGATTTGCAGTCATCAAGGACGTGGCCAAGACGCTGGTCTACCGGCTGGCCGAGTGGCGCAACCAACAGCCCACGCTGCGCGCCGATGGCACGGTGCGTGCCGTGATTCCCGAGCGCATCATTACGCGGGCACCCTCGGCCGAACTGCGTCCCGACCAGACCGACCAGGACAGTCTGCCGCCCTATGAGGTGCTCGACGGCATCCTGGCGCGCTACATGGAAGAAGACCAGGGCATCGAGGACATCGTGGCTGCCGGCTATGCACGCGCCGACGTCGAACGCGTCACGCGGCTGATCAAGCTCAACGAGTACAAGCGACGCCAGGCGCCGGTGGGCATTCGCATCACGCATCGAGCCTTTGGCCGCGACTGGCGCTATCCCATCACGTCGAAGTTCCGTGCTTAAATCGAGTCAGTCAAAATCCGCATCCGGAGCAGCGATGAAACAGATCACCGCCATCATCAAGCCGTTCAAGCTCGAGGAAGTTCGCGAAGCGCTGGGTGACCTGGGGGTGTCCGGACTCACTGTCACCGAGGTCAAGGGCTTCGGCCGGCAGAAGGGACATACTGAGTTGTACCGCGGCGCGGAATACGTGGTCGATTTTCTGCCCAAGGTGAAGATCGAGGTGGTGGTCAAGGACGACGACGTCGACCGTTGCATCGAAGGCATCGTCAAGGCGGCCAAGACGGGCAAGATCGGCGACGGCAAGATCTTCGTTTCGTCGGTCGAACAGGTCATCCGCATCCGCACCGGCGAGACCGACGAAGCCGCAGTCTGAGCACCGGCGCGCTTCGGCGCGTGACGATCGAATTGGCGCCTCAGCTGCGGCTGAGGTCAGGGGCCTGGCCCGTCCGCGCGGCCGGCAACGCTTCGGCAATGCGCTCGAGCAGCACGGCGGGGTCGCGCTCGACGATCAGCAAATCGGTCTGTGCCTGGCTGACAAACTGCTGCGCCGTGCTGTGCAGCAAGAAGTCCAGCAAGAGGTCGTAGTAACCCCCGGTGTTCAGCAGCGCGATCGGCCGGTCGTGGTAGCCCAGCTGGCGCCAAGTCCAGACCTCGAACAGCTCCTCCAGCGTACCCAGCCCGCCGGGCAGGGCGACGAAGGCGTCGGCACGCTCGGCCATCTGTTGTTTGCGCACATGCATGCTGGGGACGACCAGCAGTTCATCCAGGCCCTGATGACCGACTTCGCGCCGCATCAGTGATTCGGGGATCACGCCGGTGACCCTGGCGCCGCCCTGCTTGGCCGCATCGGCCACGACGCCCATCAGGCCGACACGGCCGCCACCATAGACCAGCTGCCAGCCGCGTGCGGCCAGACCACGGCCGATGTCGCGTGCCGCGCTGGCATGGGCGGGGTCGGTGCCCGAGCGCGACCCACAGAACACGCACAGGCCGAACGAGGTGCCGCTCATGGCTGCAGTCTCTGCCACAAGGCGCTGCCCCAGGCGCCACCGCACAGCAGCAGCGACAGCATCACCGCGGCGCTGCCGTAATCTTTGGCCCGCTTGGATAAGGGGTGCAACTCAAGCGACACGCGGTCGACCACGGCTTCGATGCCGGAATTGAGCAATTCGACGATCAGCACCAGGCACAGGGCGGCCATCAGCAGCAGGCGTTCGGTCCAGTCGCGTCCCAGCCACCAGGCGGCCGGCAGCATCAACAGTGCCAGCACCAGTTCCTGCCGAAAGGCACTTTCGTGTCGCCACGCGGCGGCCAGCCCGTCAGCGGAATGGCGTGCTGCGTAGGCAATTCGGATCAAGCCGGTGCGGCCTTTGTGCGGATGGCTCATGTCTGCCGATTCTGCCGCTTCAGCGCCGCACGACCGCTGGCACGTCGACGATGCGCGTGCCGCTGAGCACGTCGTGCAGGAACTGGCGCCCGGGGAGCAGCCGGCTGCTGGCGGCGTAGGCCAGGATGCCGGCCAGCACGGTGCTGCCGATGGCAGTGGCGCTGGACAGGCCGGCCAGATGGATGGCCGCCAGGCTGGGCAAAAACCACAACCAGCTCAACAGGTAGCGCAATGCCGCACGCGGTGCGCCCGGCGGCCGGCCGTCGGCGGCCGTGACGCGAAGCCGCCATGTCTTTTGCGCCAGGGTCTGGCCGCCATGGGACCAGAACCACACAAAATACAGCCCCAGCACCGCGAAGACGACCCCCTGCAAACCCGTCCGACCTTGCAGCGCGTGCCGCTGCTGGGTCATGCTGCCATACATCCAGCCGCTGAGCATCAGCACTCCGAACAGCAGCAGCCCCTCGTAGACAAACGACGCCATGCGCCGTACGAGCCCCGGCGCCAGGGGGGCAGGGCCGTGGGGCGGACTCACGGCCGCCGATGGCTGTCCGAGGCTGCAGATGCCGGCGGCGCCAGGGCCGCCGCGCCTTGCGGGCCGCGTTTGGGCAGCAGGGTGGACCGATTCACGAAGCCTTCGGTGGCGACGATCTTGGGCAGGCCCGGCTGGTTGTGTACGGGCGGCGCGGGTGCTTTGGTGACCAGGTTGGTGGTGGCACCGGGCCTGGCCTGGACGACGGTCGGTGTCACCGACTTTCCGTGCGCCAGGCCGGTGTTGACGGGCACATTGCGCTTGACGGTGGCAGCCGGCTCCGACGCACGCACTGCCGGCCGCGCACGTTGCGCCAGCTCACGTTGCTGCTCGGCCGGCAATGACCGGTAGGCCTCCCACAGGGCCTGGCGGTCGTCGACGTGCAGGTTTCGCAGTTCCTGAAAGTTCTGGCGTGCTCGCCCGCGTTCGGCTGGCGACAGCCTGGCCCATTCGGCCATGCGCGCCTGCACGCGCTGGCGCTCGGCAGCCGGCAGTGCTGGGAAGCGTTGCGCCACGGCGATCCATTTGTCCTTCCGGTTTGCGTCCAGGCTGCGCCATTGACCGTGCAGCGGTGCCAGCGCTGCCTGCTGCGCGGCGGGCAGTTGGGCCCAGGCAGGCCCTGCCTCTGCCGGCATTTTGCTGGCGGGTGCGGCTGTCGCAGTCTTGATGGCCGGCGTCTGTGCAGCGACCGCGGCCGCCAGCCCGACCAGCCCCAACAGGGCGGCAAGGCGACCCAGGCTCACGGCGTCGGGGCTTTCAGGTATTCACGAAAACCAGGGTCGGCCCAGGCTGTGGGAGGCAGGTCATCGGCCAGCAACACGGCGTCGATCTCGGCGGCCGCCAGCACCTGTTCACGGGTGGTCCATTCCTGGATCAGCACCAGCCCGGCAACCAGCACGGCAAGCGGCATCCACGCCGCCAGCTGCAGCCAGAGGCCGCCAGGATTGCCCAGCACGGCTGCAGCGCGCGAGGAGAAGCCGGCGATGACCGGCGAGGTGACGGTGGTGGCCGCCGGGCGCACGCGGCTCAACGCCTGCTCGCGGCTGAACCGCAAGCGCTCGGAAATGTCATGCGGCACAGTCGCCGCGCGTTCGTTGAGGCTGGCCGCCAGACGTGCACCAAATCGGGCTTCGACGGTCGCGAGCGGTGCGCGGTGGCCTTCTGAGGTGTGGTTCATGGTGTGATTCCCTTGGCTCGAAGGGCCCTCGCCAGGGAATGAACGGCCCGTGAGCAATGTGTCTTGACACTGCCTTCGGAGCAACCCATGACCTCGGCGGTCTCGGCCACGTCGAACTCTTCCCAGTAACGCAGCAGGAAGGCTTCGCGTTGACGCAGCGGCAGCTCGGCGATCTCAGACTCGATCAACATCAAGATCTGTTCCCTCGACACCGAATCCGCCGCACTCTCGGCGCCTAGCGCACCTTCCACCGATTGCAGCGATTCCAGCAGGTCGAATTCGTCACCGTCCTCCGACGATTCAAAGTCGGAGAGGTTCTGCATCACCGCGTTGCGAACCTTCTGCCGGCGAAACCAGTCCATGGTCGCGTTCGACATGATGCGCTGGAACAGCATGGGCCACTCGGAAGCCGGCCGGTCGACGTACTTTTCGGCCAGGCGAATCATCGAATCCTGCACGATGTCGAGCGCCGCCTCGTCGTCACGCACGGCATAGACCGTGCGTTTGAAGGCGCGCTTCTCGACGTTCTTGAGGAAATCCGACAGTTCTTTGCGGGTGGCCAATGCGTGCTCCGCCGGGCGTCGACGCACGGCTTGAACCGGCGCGGATTATCAACGACCCCCAGGGGCCGACCGACAGTGGCGGAACAGGGCTTGCCCGATGCCATAATGCTGCTTCGCACAACGCTCTTTAGGGTCCGATACCGAGCATCCGACCTGGATGTCGGTGATTTGATCGCGCAGGCGCCGAAGCCGTTTCACGAGAACGCGACGGAGGCGCACCGATGGTTTTTCGTCAGAGAAATTCACAAAGGTTCCTCATGGACATGTCTGCCGCGGAAGTCAAGCGTGCCGCAATGGCACAGCCGCAAACTCCTCTCACCGAGCCCAATGGCTCGGAAATCCTGGTCCGCTGCCTTCAGGCTGAAGGCGTCAAGTTCCTCTGGGGCTATCCCGGTGGCGCGGTCCTGTACATCTACGACGCGCTGTACAAGCAGGACAGCATCCAGCACGTGCTGGTCCGCCACGAGCAGGCGGCCGTACACGCGGCCGATGGCTATGCGCGCGCCACCGGCGATGTCGGCGTCGCCCTGGTGACCTCGGGGCCGGGTGTCACCAACGCCGTGACCGGGATCGCCACCGCGTACATGGACTCGATCCCGATGGTGATCATCACCGGGCAGGTGCCGACGCCGGCCATCGGGCTGGACGCCTTCCAGGAATGCGACACGGTCGGCATCACGCGACCGGTGGTCAAGCACAATTTCCTGGTCAAGGACGTGCGCGACCTGGCGACCACGTTGAAGAAGGCATTCCATATTGCACGCACCGGCCGGCCGGGGCCGGTGGTGGTCGACATTCCGAAGGATGTGTCGCTCAAGACCGCGCCCTTCCACTACCCCGACAGCATCGAGATGCGCTCGTACAACCCGGTGCGCAAGGGTCACGGGGGGCAGATCCGCAAGGCCGTTCAGCTGCTGCTGCAGGCCCGGCGCCCGTACATCTACACCGGGGGCGGTGTGATCCTGGGCAATGCGTCGGCCGAGCTGCGCGAGCTGGTCGACTTGCTTGGGTTCCCGTGCACCAGCACGCTGATGGGCTTGGGCGCGGTGGCTGCCAGCGACCCGCGCTTCCTGGGCATGCTGGGCATGCACGGCACCTACGAGGCCAACATGAGCATGCAGCATTGCGACGTGCTGCTGGCCGTGGGTGCGCGTTTCGACGACCGCGTGATCGGCAATCCGCGGCACTTTGCGTCCGTCGAGCGCAAGATCATTCACGTCGACATCGATCCATCGTCGATCTCCAAGCGCGTGAAGGTCGACATTCCGATCGTGGGTGACGTGAAGGACGTGCTGCAGGAGCTCATCGTCCAGCTGCGCGATGCCGTGTCCAGACCCGACGCGTCGGCGCTCTCGGCCTGGTGGTCGCAGGTCAACGACTGGCGCAAGCGCGATTGCCTGGCCTACCGCAGCAGCGACGATGTCATCAAGCCGCAGGCTGTAGTCGACATGCTGTGGCAGCTGACCCGCGACAGGGACACCTACATCACGTCCGACGTCGGTCAGCATCAGATGTGGGCGGCGCAGTACTACCGCTTCGAGCAGCCGCGCCGCTGGATCAACTCTGGCGGGCTGGGAACGATGGGCGTGGGCCTGCCCTATGCGATGGGCATCAAGCTGGCCAAGCCCGAATCCGACGTGTTCTGCATCACTGGCGAGGGCTCGATCCAGATGTGCATCCAGGAGTTGTCGACCTGCAAGCAGTACGACACGCCGGTGAAGGTGGTGTCGCTGAACAACCGCTACCTGGGCATGGTGCGGCAATGGCAGCAACTCGACTACGGTGGCCGCTATTCGCACAGCTACATGGATGCGCTGCCCGACTTCGTCAAGCTGGCCGAGGCCTACGGCCATGTCGGCCTGCTGGTCGAGAAGCCGGGGGACGTCGAGGGAGCGCTGCGCGAGGCGATCCGGCTGAAAGATCGCACCGTGTTCCTCGACGTGCGCACCGACCCGACCGAAAACGTCTGGCCGATGGTGCAGGCCGGCAAGGGCATCTCGGAAATGCTGCTGGGGTCCGAAGACCTTTGATTGCTTCTGGTCGGACGGCACTGCTCGAGGCCCGGCACGTCATCGTGTGCCGCGGTCATCGGCAGCGGCGATCGGCCGCAGGCACGGACCCGAACTCAAACCCTTTCAACCTCGAAGCGCGCAACCAGGGGCTGGCGGCTACCACCGCCGGTCTGAGGGTTGTGCAGGACGACAGCCATGAAACACATCATTGCCGTGCTGCTCGAAAACGAGCCCGGCGCCTTGTCCCGCGTGGTGGCGCTGTTCTCGGCCCGTGGCTACAACATCGAAAGCCTGACCGTCGCGCCCACCGAGGACCCCTCGCTGTCGCGCATGACCATCGTGACCACCGGGTCGGACGAGGTGATCGAGCAGATCACCAAGCACCTGAACCGGCTGATCGAGGTGGTCAAGGTGGTCGATCTGACCGAAGGCAGCTACACCGAACGCGAGCTGATGCTGGTCAAGACCCGCGCGGTGGGCAAGGAGCGCGAGGAGATGAAGCGCATGGCCGACATCTTTCGCGGTCGCATCATCGACGTCACCGAAAAAAGCTACACGATCGAGCTGACGGGCGACGCCTCGAAGCTGGATGCCTTCTTGCTGGCCATCGACCGCTCGGCCATCCTTGAGACCGTTCGCACCGGCACCAGCGGCATCGGCCGCGGTGAACGCATCCTGAGAGTGTGACCCACCCTCGCCGTGCCCGGGGCTCTGAGCAGCCCAACCCAACCCCCACAAGTTCATTCTGGAGAGAACCATGAAGGTTTACTACGACAAGGACGCCGACCTCAGCCTCATCAAGGGCAAGAACGTCACCATCATCGGCTACGGCTCGCAAGGCCATGCGCACGCGCTCAACCTCAGCGACAGCGGTGTCAAGGTCACCGTCGGCTTGCGCAAGGGTGGCGCCAGCTGGGCCAAGGTCGAGAAGGCCGGTTTGAAGGTGGCCGAAGTGGCCGACGCGGTGCGCCAGGCCGATGTCGTGATGATGTTGTTGCCCGACGAGCAGATCGGTTCGGTCTACCAGAACGACGTGGCGCCGCACATTCGCAAGGGGGCTTCGCTGGCCTTTGCGCACGGCTTCAACGTGCACTACGGGCAGGTCGTGCCGCGCGATGACCTCGACGTCTGGATGGTCGCACCCAAGGCGCCCGGTCACACGGTGCGCAACACCTACACACAGGGTGGCGGTGTGCCGCACCTGATCGCCGTGCATGCCGACAAGTCGGGCAAGGCGCGCGACCTGGCGCTGAGCTATGCCGCGGCCAACGGGGGTGGCAAGGCCGGCGTCATCGAGACCAATTTCCGCGAGGAAACCGAGACCGACTTGTTCGGCGAACAGGCCGTGCTGTGCGGTGGGACGGTCGAGTTGATCAAGGCCGGCTACGAGACGCTGGTCGAGGCGGGCTATGCGCCGGAGATGGCCTACTTCGAATGCCTGCACGAGCTCAAGCTGATCGTCGACCTGATCTACGAGGGTGGCATCGCGAACATGAACTACTCGATCTCGAACAACGCGGAATACGGTGAGTACGTGTCGGGGCCGAAAGTCATCACCGCCGAGACCAAGGTGGCGATGAAGAAGATGCTGGCCGACATCCAGAGCGGTGAGTACGCCAAGAGCTTCATCCTCGAGAACCGCGCCGGTGCCCCCACGCTGCTCAGCCGCCGGCGGCTGATGGCAGAGCACTCGATCGAGGTGGTCGGCGAGAAACTGCGTGCCATGATGCCCTGGATCAAGGCCAACAAGCTGGTCGACCGTTCGAAGAACTGATCTGGAACACTGGGCCCAAAAGCGCCTCTGCTTCGAATCAGGCCGCCCAAGGGCGGCTTTTTCACGCCGGGCCCTGCGATATCCTCAGCGCCATGACCGAGAGCAGCCGATTGCCGAACGACGACACCGCCGAGTCGCCTCGACCGCGGCGCAAGGGCATCTACATCCTGCCCAACGCGATCACGCTGGCAGCGCTGTTCTCGGGTTTCTACGGCATCGTGATGGCGATGAATGGCCGCTTCGAGGCAGCCTGCATCGCGATCTTCGTGGCTGCCGTGCTCGACAGTCTGGACGGTCGCGTGGCGCGCATGACGAATGCTCAAAGTGCGTTCGGCGAGCAGATGGACAGCCTGTCGGACATGGTGTCCTTCGGTGCTGCGCCGGCGCTCATCGTCTACATCTGGGCGCTGAAGGACATGGGCAAGGCGGGCTGGATCCCGGCCTTTGTCTACATCTCGGGGGCAGCGCTGCGCCTGGCCCGGTTCAACGTGAACATCGGCGTGGTCGACAAGCGCTTCTTCCAGGGTCTGCCCAGCCCGGCGGCGGCGGCCGTGGTGATCGGTCTGGTGTGGGTCATGGACGATGCAGGCTTCAAGAATGCGTCACACATTCCCTGGCTGACCTGGCTGGCCTTCGGTGTGACGCTGTATGCGGGGCTGTCGATGGTGACCAACGCGCCGTTCTACAGTTTCAAGGTGGTGGGTGGTCGGCGCAGCGTGCCGTTCGTGGTGCTGGTTGGTGTGGCTCTGGGCATCGCACTGATTGCACTGGACACGCCGCGCGCGCTGTTCGGCATCTTCTGCCTCTACGGCCTGTCGGGCTATGGCGTCTACGCGTGGCGCAAGTTCAAGGGCAAGCCGGTGAGCGTGATCGCCACGTCGATCGACGAGCCCGACGAAAAGGGCCTGCACCACTGACCTGCGTCGGCGTGCGTGCTATATTGACAGCCATGTCGTCGATTGCCCGCCAACTGGCCCTAGCGCCCCTAGCAACAACGCGGGTGCGCTGATCGACGTTCGTCATTTTCATTTTTCCGATCAACGGCCCGCTAGCGCAACGCAGCGGGCCGTTTTTCTTGCCTGTCCTGCACCGAGCCAGCGGGTTGCCCGTACGAACCACCCAGGACCACCGTCATGCCCATGCTCCCCGACCCCGCCGTCAAGTACCGTCCCACAGCCGCCATCGGGCTGACCGACCGCCGCTGGCCCGACGTGACGCTGACGCGGCCGCCGCAGTGGTGCAGTGTCGATCTGCGCGATGGCAATCAGGCGCTGATCGAGCCGATGGACCCGGCGCGCAAGCTGCGGATGTTCGAAACCCTGGTGCGCATCGGCTTCAAGCAGATCGAGGTCGGGTTTCCTTCGGCATCGCAGGCCGATTTCGACTTCGTCAGGTTGCTCATCGAGCGCCGGCTCGTGCCCGACGACGTGACGATCCAGGTGCTCACCCAGGCCCGTGACCACCTCATCGCGCGCACTTTCGAGGCCTTGCTCGGCGCACCGCGCGCCATCGTGCACCTGTACAACGCCACAGCCCCGGTGATGCGACGTGTGGTGCTGGGCCTGGACGAGGACGGCATCGCCGAGCTGGCGACACGGCATGCCGCGATGATGCGGGACCATGCGGCCCGGCAGCCCGGCACCGCGTGGACCTTCGAGTATTCGCCCGAGATGTTCTCCGGCACGGAGCTGGCGTTCAGCAAGCGTGTCGTCGACGCCGTCACCGAGGTCTGGCAGCCGACGCCGTCGCAGCCTTGCATCATCAACCTGCCGTCAACGGTCGAGCATTCGACGCCCAACCTCTTTGCCGACATGATCGAATGGATGCACCGTCACCTGGCGCGGCGCGACGCCATCGTGCTGTCGGTGCATCCGCACAACGACCGCGGCACCGGCACGGCAGCCGGCGAGTTCGCGCTGATGGCAGGCTGTGACCGCATCGAGGGCTGCCTGTTCGGCAACGGTGAGCGCACGGGCAATGTCGACCTGGTCAACATCGCGCTCAACCTGTACACGCAGGGCGTGGCGCCGGGCCTGGATTTCTCCGACATCGACGAGGTCCGGCGCTGTGTCGAGCACTGCAATCAGTTGCCGGTGCATCCGCGGCACCCCTATGTCGGCGATCTGGTCTACACCTCGTTCTCGGGCTCGCACCAAGACGCCATCAAGAAGGCCTTCGCGGCGCGCCGTGAGGGTGACATCTGGGACATGCCCTACCTTCCGCTCGACCCCAAGGATCTGGGGCGCAGCTACGACGCCGTGATTCGCGTCAACAGCCAGTCGGGCAAGGGTGGCATCAGTTACCTGCTCGAGACCGAGTATGGGCTTGAGTTGCCGCGGCGGCTGCAGATCGAGTTCAGCGCGGCCGTGCAGGCCGTGATGGACATTCAGGGCCAGGAGCTGAGTGCCGGCGACATCTGGGCAATCTTCGAACGGGAATACGGCTTGCAACTGCCGCCCAGGGTCGACCATCAGGTGTTGACCGAGCAGGCCGATGGCCGCATGCAGTTGCAAGCCAGTGTGCATGCTGATGGTGCCAGCCTGATGCTGTCGGGTGAGGGCACCGGCCCGGTCGATGCCTTCGTTGCGGCCCTGTCGTGTGCCTGTGGTCAGACACTGCGGGTGCTCGACTACCACGAACACGCCATCGGTTCGGGCGCCCAGGCGCGTGCCGCGGCCTACCTCGAGCTGCGCATCGGCGATGGCCGCACGCTGTTCGGAGTCGGCATCGACGCCAACATCGTCACCGCATCGATGAAGGCCGTGCTGTGCGGTCTGCAGCGCGCTGGCGTGGCGCTGCACGCTCAGGCCCTCCCGGCCTGACCCCACTCAGATTCGCCCGCGAAAGGACAACCATGACCGACAGGCTCTACATCTTCGACACCACGCTGCGAGACGGCGAACAATCGCCCGGCGCCTCGATGACGCGCGACGAGAAGCTGCGCATCGCGCGACAGCTGGAGCGGCTGCGTGTGGACGTCATCGAAGCCGGCTTTGCTGCTTCTTCCAACGGTGACTTCGCGGCCGTGAAGGCGATCGCCGGCGCGATCAGGGAGTCCACGATCTGTTCGCTGGCACGGGCGAATGACCGCGATATCGCGCGCGCAGCCGAAGCCCTGCAGGGTGCGGCGCGTGCGCGCATCCACACCTTCATCGCGACCAGCGCGCTGCACATGGAAAAGAAGCTGCGCATGACGCCCGATCAGGTCTACGAGCAGGCGCGTCAGTCGGTGCGATTTGCGCGCAACCTGTGCGCCGACGTCGAGTTCTCACCCGAGGACGGCTACCGGTCGGACCCCGACTTCCTGTGCCGTGTGCTCGAAACCGTGATCGCCGAAGGTGCGACCACGATCAACATCCCCGATACGGTGGGCTACGCCGTGCCCGAGCTGTACGGCGCCTTCATTCGCGACCTGCGCGAACGGATCCCGAATTCCGACAAGGCCGTGTGGTCGGTGCATTGCCACAACGACCTGGGGATGGCCGTGGCCAATTCGCTGGCAGGCGTGATGATTGGCGGCGCGCGACAGATCGAGTGCACGGTCAACGGCCTGGGCGAACGTGCCGGCAACTGTTCACTCGAAGAAGTCGTGATGGCCCTGCGCACTCGCCGCGACTATTTCGGGCTCGAGGTCGGTGTCGACACCACGCAGATCGTGCCGGCTTCGCGCATGGTCAGCCAGACCACTGGGTTCGTGGTACAGCCGAACAAGGCGGTGGTCGGTGCGAATGCCTTTGCCCATGCTTCGGGCATCCACCAGGACGGCGTGCTGAAGGCGCGTGACACCTACGAGATCATGCGCGCCGAAGACGTGGGCTGGAGCGCCAACAAGATCGTGCTGGGCAAGCTGTCGGGCCGCAACGCCTTCAAGCAGCGCCTGCAGGATCTGGGCATCGAGATGGAATCCGAAGCCGAGATCAACGCCGCCTTTGCACGCTTCAAGGACCTGGCCGACCGCAAGAGCGAGATCTTCGACGAAGACATCATCGCGCTGGTCGGTGATGAAAGCGTGACCGGTGAGATCGAACACTACCGCCTGCTGTCGCTGTCGCAGCGTTCGGAAACCGGCGAGCGCCCGCATGCCCGGGTTGCCTTTGCCGCCGGCAGTGCCGAACTGCACGCCGAATCCGACGGTAACGGGCCGGTCGATGCCAGCCTGAAGGCAATCGAGTCCGAAGTTCACAGCGGTGCCGAGCTGATGCTGTATTCGGTCAACGCCATCACCTCGGGCAGCACCGAGTCGCAGGGCGAGGTCACCGTGCGGCTGCAGCACGGCGGCCGCGTCGTCAACGGCGTCGGGGCCGACCCCGACATCGTGGTCGCGTCTGCCAAGGCCTACTTGTCGGCCTTGAACAAGCTGCACAGCACCGCTGAACGTGTGGCCGCCCAGGGTTGAGCCACCCGATGTGGGTCCGCCGCGGTGCACGCGCGCGTTGGCGAGACTTTGTGGGGTCTTCTGTATCACCCGAAAAGAGCTTGAAAAACACCTCGCAAGTGTTTGATTTGGCTGGCTTTCACGGTTAACCTTCGGGCTGGTCGGGTTGTCAGAGGGGCGAGCGCGGTGCAAACGGTCAAAGGCTTGCGGGGTTGGATGGTGGCGCTGTGCGCCTTGCTGTTGATGGCTTCGGGCAATGCCTGGGCCCTGAAGTCGAAGGCGCATTCGACCAAATCGTCTCTGAAGTCCGAACGCGCGGCCAAGTCGACCTCCAAGTCGATCCACAAATCTCGCCGAACTCCGGCTGTGAAGGTCGTCCCCCGACGGCCGTCGATCGGTGAGGCGCGCGGCCTGCACGCAACCGAAGACCCGCTGGATCTGAAGTCCAGCGTCGCGCTGGTCGTCGACCAGGACACCAACCAGGTCCTGTTCAGCAAGAATCCGCTGGCGGTGCTGCCAATCGCGTCGATCACCAAGCTGATGACGGCCATGGTGATCACCCATCGTCAGCTGCCGATGGACGAGGTGATCACTGTCACTGATGAAGATGTCGACACCGAAAAGGGCAGCCGCTCGCGCCTGAAGGTGGGTACGCGTCTGACGCGGGGTGAAATGCTGCACCTGGCGCTGATGTCGTCTGAAAACCGTGCCGCCCATGCGCTGGGGCGCTCCTACCCGGGTGGCCTGCAAACCTTCGTCACCGAAATGAACGCCACGGCCCAGCGCCTGGGCATGAGCGACACGCGCTACCTCGAGCCCACGGGTCTGTCGAGTCAGAACCGCTCGAGCGCGCATGACCTCACCTTGCTGGTCAAGGCGGCCTACGACATCCCGTTGATTCGTGAGATGTCGACCTCACCCGAGGCACAGTTCGAAGTGGGCAGCCGTTCGCAGCAGTTCCGCAACACCAACGGCCTGGTGCGCAACCCGGCCTGGGACATTGGCCTGCAGAAGACCGGCTACATCTCGGAGGCCGGGCGCTGCCTGGTGATGCAGGCGCAACTGGCCGGGCGCAAACTGATCATGGTGCTGCTCGACTCGGCGGGCAAGTACTCGCGCATCGGCGATGCCGAGCGCATCCGCAAATGGCTGGCCCATCAGACCACGGCTTCGGCGGCACTGCCGACCAGCGGCTCTTGATCGCTGAGTAGAACGCAGCGCTGGACAGCAGGTTGCGCGCGATTCAGGCGTGCCGGTGCCCGAGCGCGGCTGAGATCTGTGCTGCAGTGCTCTTCACGCGGTCCAGCCAGGCTTCTTCCAGACGGTCTGCCGGCGCCGACACCGACAGGCCGGCAATCAGCTGACCCTGGTCGTCGAAGATGCCGGCGGCCATGCAGCGCACGCCCAGTTCCAGTTCTTCATCGTCGCGCGCGCAGCCCGAGCTGCGCACCAGAGCCAGTTCGCGGTCCAGTCGCGCCAGGTCGGTGATGCTGTTGCGGGTATGGCCAGTCAGGCCGGTGCGCGTGGCGTAGGCGCGCACACGTTGCGGGTCGTCGTGCGCCAGGAAGAGTTTGCCCACCGAGGTCAGGTGCAGCGGCGCACGGCCGCCCACCGCCCGCACGACCTGCATGCCCGAGCGCTCACTGTAGGTGCGCTCGACGTAGACGATTTCGTCGCCCTGGCGCATCGACAGGTTGACCGGCTGGTGGGTGAGCTTGTGCAGTTCGCGCATTGGCCCCATCGCCGCATCGCGCACGTCTAGTCTGGCCTTGACCAGGTTGCCCAGTTCCAGAAAGCGCATGCCCAGCCGATAAGTGCCCGACTGCGGGCGGTCGACCAGACGGCCGATCGTCAGGTCGTTGAGGATGCGGTGGGTGGTCGACGGGTGTAGACCGGTGCGCTCGCTGATTTCTTTCAGCGGCACCGGATCGGGGTGGGCGGCCAAGGTGTCGAGGATCGAGAACATGCGCTCGAGCACCTGGATGGTCGGGGTGGTCGTGCTCTTGGCGGTCATGACAGTTTCAGTCGGGCTGAAACCCTATTTTGCATGGTGAAAGCGGCGCAGGTTGCCGCGGGCTGCAATTCGGTTGCTGCTGATCGGTCGACGTCGGTGGCTCAGTCGCCCCTCAGGGCGCGCGCAGCGGCCGAGCCCGATTGCACCGCCCCTTCCAAGGTGGCTGGATACGGCCCGTCGACATGGTCGCCGGCGGCAAACAGGCCAGGAGCGATGTGCATCGGCGGTCGCAGCAGCCCGGGCGTGCTGCGAAAGGTGGCGCGACGCTCGGCCACCACGTGTTCGATGCGCGCGGCACCGGCTGGCCAATTGACCGGCCCCAGTGTCTGCGCGGCCTGGCGCAAGACGGCCTGGGCGGTGACCGCGAGACCGGCTTCGACCCAGCGAGAGGCGTCGCTGATGACAAAGGCAAATCGATTCTGTTGGCAGCCGATGGCGCCGTGATCGAAGACGAACTGGGCAGGCGCGCGCTCATTGTCAGGCAATACGAGCATGGGTGACGGCAAGCGCGCGCGTGCATTTCGAACATAGACGGTGATGATCGGTTCGAAGCGCAAGGCCTCGGCCGTGGCTGCCCAGTCGGGCGCATGGGGGTGCGCCAAGCGTGCCGATTCGGCTGCGCTGCAGGCCAGCAGCACGGCATCGAACGCTTCCGCGTCGACCCGCCAGCCAGCAGCGCCGGGTTGCAGCGCCATCATCCGAACGCCGGGCCGCCATGTCGCGCCTTGCTTCTGCAGCCAACGCAGGGCAGGCTCAGGCAGCAGCTCACGCAGAGGCTGGCGCGGCAGCAGCAGGTCGCAGGCGCCGCGACCTCCGAACAGGCCGTCGCGAAGCACGCGCAGAAAGATTGCGGCGCTGGCTTCCTGCGACGGCGTGTTGAGTGCGGCCACGCACAGCGGATCGATCAGCAAGCGACGTACTTCGGGGGGCAGCTCTGCGCACAACTCGGCCACGCTGCGATCGGGTCGACAGTCGAAGCCGGCGGCGGCCCAACGGCCGCACGCTGCCAGCAGTTGCAGCCGTTCGCCCCAGGTCCAGCCTCGGGCGCGCAGCACCGCCCACGCGAAGGCCGGCGCTGCCGGACCGGCGGGCATGGCCAGCCCGCGGCCGTCGGCGTGCCGCAGCGTAAGCCGGCATCGCAACAGCGCCTGTTCCGGTTCGACGCCCACCGTGCGCATCAGGTCCAGCGTGTCGCGGTAGGCGCCGATCAGGATGTGCTGACCGTTGTCCAGGCTGCTGCCGGGTGTGCTGCGGGCGCGCCCGCCGGCTTGGCGTGCCATCTCGAAGATGGTGACCTGATGGCCCTGCTGAACCGCTCGCACGGCCGCAGCCAGTCCGGCCCAGCCGGCACCGATCACCGCGACGCGCAGTGCTCGGCCGGCGCGCGATGCGCTCACCGCCCCCGCCAGCGCGTCCGTGCGGCGATCCACAGCTTGCGCAGCGGCGTCAGGGAGGTGCGTTGGTGCAGCACCTGAAAGTCCAGGCGCTCGATCTCGCGCAGCAGGGTGCGGTAGATGTTGGCCATCATCAGCCCCGGTCGTTGCGCCTCGGCGTCGCCCGCGGGCAGCAGGGCCAGGGCGGTGTCGTAGGTGGCGTGCGCACGCGCGGCCTGAAAGCGCATCAACTGGCTGAAGCGCGGGCTGTAGCCCCAGGGTGCCTCGCGGCGCAGGATCTCGTGCGCCTTGACCTCGTGCGCCTGCAGCTCCGACAGCGGCAGGTAGATGCGACCGCGGCGTGCGTCTTCGCCGACGTCACGGATGATGTTGGTCAGCTGCATCGCCAGCCCGAGCTGGTGCGCGTATTGCAAGGTGGCATCGGCGCGGTGGCCGAAGATGCGTGCGGCCACCTCGCCGACCACGCCGGCCACCAGGTCGCAGTAGTTCGCCAGGCCGCTGAAGTCGAGAAAACGCGACTGCTCGAGGTCGACCTGGCAGCCGTTGATCACTGCCAGCAGGTGGTCGGCGCGGATGCCGTAGATCGGCAGATGGCGCTGCAGTGCCTGCGTCACCGGATGGCTGGGCGCGCCCCGAAACATGGTCGCCACCTCCTGTCGCCACCACTGCAGTTTGGTGCCCGCCACGCCGGTGTCGCTGACCTCGTCGACCACGTCGTCGACCTCGCGGCAGAAGGCATAGAAGGCGGTGATCGCGGCGCGCCGTTCCGGCGGCAGGAACAGGAAGGCGTAATAAAACGACGAGCCGCTGCGCGCGGCCTTGTTCTGCACGTACTGCTCGGGTGTCATCGCGCACCCCCGGCCGACATGCGCAGTGCCCGCCACGCCAGCAGCGGCAGATCGCTGCGACCCAGCGTGGGCCGCAGCAGCATGGTCGCGTGGTCGATCTGCTCGATCTTTTCCAGGATGCGCAACCCACCCTGCACCACCAGGCGCAGCTCCCAGCCGGCGCGCCCGGGCACGCGGCGCACCAGGGGGGCACCGCTGAGCATGAGCGTGCGCGCCCAGCTGCACAGTTCGCGCATCACCTGGCGCAACGCCGGTGAATCGTCGATCGGCCGGCCCGCGGGCGGATGCAGGCCCTGGCCCGCCAGATCGCTGGCAGGCAGGTAGTTGCGGCCCTTGCGTTGATCGCGCCCCAGGTCCTGCCAGAAGTTGATCAGCTGCAGGGCCGAACAGATCGCGTCCGAGCGTTGTAGCAGTTGCGCGTCGCCCACGCCGTACAGATGCAGCAGCAAGCGCCCCACGGGATTGGCCGAGCGGCTGCAGTAGTCGAGCAGGCTGGCCCGATCGGGGTAGGGTGGGTTGTGCACGTCCTGCTCGAAGGCGCTGATCAGGTCGTGCAGCAGACCAGGCGGCAGCCCATGGCGTTGCTGGGCTTGCAGCAGGGGCGCGAAAACCTGCGGCCAGCGTGAACCAGGGTCACCCCGATCCAGCGCGACGACCAGGTCGTGGCGAAAGGCCGACAGATCGGCAAGCCGACTTGGGGCTGAAGCATCCCCTTCGTCGGCAATGTCGTCTGCCGTGCGGGCGAACCAGTAGATGGCCGCCACGGCTGGCCGCAACGCAGGCGGGCACAGCACCGAAGCGACCGGAAAGTTTTCATAGTGATCCACGCCCACGCCCGGATTGTCGCCGCGCTGTCAAGGTACTGGAATCGACGCACCCGTTTCGCAGAACATCAAGCCTTGTTCAAACTACTGGCCAGTCAATCGTCGACTTGACCATGCTCGCCATGGACGCGGCATGGTTCCGCGTGCGGCGCGAGCCGGTGCATGGTGCGGACTGAAACCCGATTTCGGCCCTGTCCGGGTGCCGGCTCGGCAGGGCGATGCCGTCCTCAAGCTAAAATCATGCGTTTGCCACGAAGGCCTACTCAACCGGGCGGCCTTCGAACGACACCGGTGCCGGTGACCGGACCCGGCATCCACCCTTGCGCGGGTGGCGAAATTGGTAGACGCACCAGGTTTAGGTCCTGACGCCTTCACCGGCGTGCCGGTTCGAGTCCGGCCCCGCGCACCACCCAACAGACACTTGTTCATTCGCACATCATGGCCGTCAACGTCGAAACCCTCGAAAAACTGGAACGCCGGATCACGCTGTCGCTGGCTGCAGGCGAAATCAGCGGTGAGGTCGAGAACCGCTTGCGCAATCTGTCCCGCACCGTCAAGGCTGACGGTTTCCGGCCCGGCAAGGTGCCGATGTCGGTGGTAGCCCAGCGCTACGGCTATTCGGTGCAGTACGAGGTGGTGAACGACCGCGTCGGACAGGCCTTCGCCGACGCCGCCAGCGAAGCCAAGCTGCGCGTGGCCGGTGCGCCGCGCATCACGCAGAAGGACGACGCACCCGAAGGGCAGATGGCCTTCGACGCCACCTTCGAGGTCTACCCCGAGGTGACGCTGGGGGACCTGACCGCGGTCGAGGTCGAGCGCATCAGCGCCGAAGTGTCCGACGCGGCGATCGACCGCACGATCGAGATCCTGCGCAAGCAGCGGCGCAGCTTCGGGCAGCGCCCGGCGGGCGAGGGCGTGCAGGAGACCGACCGCGTCACCATCGACTTCGAAGGCAAGATTGACGGCGAGCCCTTCGCAGGCGGCAAGGCCGACGCGTTTCAGTTCATCGTCGGCGAAGGCCAGATGCTGGAGCAGTTCGACAAGTCGGTGCGTGGCATGAAGGTTGGCGAGTCCAAGACCTTCCCCTTGCAGTTTCCGGCCGACTATCACGGCAAGGACGTGGCCGGCAAGGAAGCCGATTTCCTGGTCACGCTGAAGAAGATTGAGGTGCAGCACCTGCCTGCAGTTGACGATGCCTTCGCCAAAGCCTTGGGCATCAAGGAAGCCACGGTCGACGCCTTGCGCGCCGACGTCAGGAAGAACCTCGAGCGAGAGGTCAAGTTCCGCGTGCTCTCACGCAACAAGGCGGCGGTGATGGATGCGCTGATCAAGGTGTCCGAGCTCGACTGCCCGAAGTCGCTGGTGGCCGCCGAGACCGACCGCATGATCGAAGGCGCACGCGCCGATCTCAAGCAGCGCGGCGTCAAGGACGCCGATAAGGCCGAGATCCCGGCCGACCTGTTCACGGCCCAGGCCGAACGTCGAGTGCGTCTGGGGCTGGTGGTCGCCGAACTGGTTCGGCGCAACAACTTGCAGGCCAAGCCCGATCAGCTGCAGGCTCACATCGAGGACCTGAGCCAGAGCTACGAGAAGCCGACCGAAGTGGTGCGCTGGTACCTGGGCAATCGTGAGCGCATGGCCGAAGTCGAAGCGGTGGTGGTCGAGAACAACGTCACCAACCACGTGCTGGGCCTGGTCAAGGTGGTCGACAAGGCGGTGCCCTTCGACGAGCTGATGGTCGGCAGCTGAGTGGTTCGACAGGCCGGCAGGGCCAGCCTCTGGCCACGCCGGCGCGCACGGCCTTGCAGTCCCATAATCCGTCACCATCTCAGCCCATCTTCGCAAACAGGAAGGCTTCATGAGCGTTCAGGACATCCAGGGCTTGGGCTTGATTCCCATGGTGATCGAGCAGTCGGGGCGCGGCGAGCGCTCTTACGACATCTACAGCCGTCTGCTGCGCGAGCGCATCGTCTTCCTGGTCGGCCCGGTCAACGACGCCAACGCCAACATCGTGGTGGCGCAGTTGCTGTTCCTCGAGAGCGAAAACCCCGACAAGGACATCTTCTTGTACGTCAATTCGCCGGGCGGCAGCGTGAGTGCCGGGTTGTCGATCTACGACACCATGCAGTTCATCAAGCCCGACGTGTCGACGCTGTGCATGGGCATGGCGGCCAGCATGGGATCGTTCCTGTTGATGGCCGGCGCCAAGGGCAAGCGCTTTGCCCTGCCCAACGCCCGGGTCATGATTCACCAGCCTTCGGGCGGTGCCCAGGGGCAGGCGACCGACATCGAGATCCAGGCGCGCGAGATCATCAAGACGCGTGAGCAGCTCAACCGCATCTACGCCGATCGCACCGGCCAGACGGTCGAGCGCATCGCCGCCGACATGGAACGCGACTACTGGATGTCGCCCGGCGAGGCCAAGGACTACGGCCTGATCGACCAGGTGCTCGACAAGCGACCCTGAGCGGCGGCGCGAATGCGTCGCCCAGCCGGCCCCGCAAAGCCTCGTTCAGGGGCATGAGGGCGGTTCTTTTCCGGCCTGCTGCCACTATGGCACTTGGTCTATGATGGTTCTCACTTCCTGCCACTCACGCAGACGACACAATCCATGGCCGACAAGAAGGGTGCTTCCGGCGAGAAGGTGCTGTACTGCTCCTTCTGCGGCAAGAGCCAGCATGAGGTAAAGAAGCTCATTGCGGGCCCGTCGGTTTTCATTTGCGACGAATGCATCGAGCTGTGCAACGACATCATCCGTGATGAGGTGCCGGCCGAGACGGCGGCCGGCCGCGGCGCCAAGTCCGACCTGCCGGTGCCCGGAGAGATCAAGAGCAGCCTCGACCAGTACGTGATCGGTCAGGACGTGGCCAAGCGCACCTTGTCGGTGGCCGTCTACAACCACTACAAGCGGCTCAAGCACATGAGCGCCGGAGGCAAGGACGAGGTCGAACTGACCAAGAGCAACATCCTGCTGATCGGCCCCACCGGCTCGGGCAAGACGCTGCTGGCGCAGACGCTGGCCAAGCTGCTGAACGTGCCTTTCGTGATTGCCGACGCGACCACGCTGACCGAAGCCGGCTACGTTGGCGAAGACGTCGAGAACATCATCCAGAAGCTGCTGCAGAACTGCAACTACGACGTCGAGCGGGCGCAGCGCGGCATCGTCTACATCGACGAGATCGACAAGATCAGCCGCAAGGCCGACAACCCCAGCATCACACGCGACGTGTCGGGCGAAGGCGTGCAGCAGGCGCTGCTCAAGCTGGTCGAGGGCACGATGGCCAGCGTGCCGCCGCAGGGCGGGCGCAAGCACCCGAATCAGGACTTCCTGCAGATCGACACGACCAACATCCTGTTCATCTGCGGTGGCGCCTTCGACGGCCTGGAAAAGGTCATCCAGAACCGCACCGAGAAGTCGGGCATCGGCTTCGGTGCCACGGTGCACAGCAAGTCCGAGAAGCGGGTATCCGACCTGTTCCGCGAGGTCGAGCCCGAAGACATGATCAAGTTCGGATTGATCCCCGAACTGGTGGGCCGCCTGCCGGTCGTGACTACCCTGGCCGAGCTGACCGAAGAGGCCATGATCCAGATCCTGACCGAACCGAAGAACGCACTGGTCAAGCAATATCAGAAGCTGTTCGGCATGGACGGGGTCGAACTCGAAATTCGTCCGTCGGCACTGTCGGCCATCGCCCGCAAGGCGCTGGCCCGCAAGACCGGCGCCCGTGGCCTGCGTTCGATCATGGAGCACGCGCTGATCGACACCATGTTCGACCTGCCCACGCTCGACGGCGTGGCCAAGGTCGTGATCGACGAACACACCATCGAAGACGGTGCAAAGCCTTTGCTCGTCTATCGGGAACAGCCCAAGGCCAAGGCCAGTGCCTGAGCACCCCGGCACCCTGTCCCCGACAGGGCCCGGCGGGCACGTTCTCCAACTTGTTATTTCTCGTGCCGGTCCCATGTGGGCACGAGAAAGAGAGGCCTCTCATGTCCGGTAATCCTGTGCTTCCCGCCGAACCCATCACGCTGCCGCTGCTGCCGTTGCGTGACGTGGTGGTGTTTCCCCACATGGTCATCCCGCTCTTCGTTGGCCGGCCAAAGTCGATCAAGGCGCTTGAGGCGGCGATGGAATCGGGCCGGCAGATCATGCTGGTGGCCCAGAAGGCTGCCGGCAAGGACGAGCCCAAGGCCGACGACATGTTCGAGATCGGCTGCGTGTCCAGCATCCTGCAGATGCTCAAGCTGCCCGACGGCACCGTGAAGGTGCTGGTCGAAGGCGTGCAGCGCGCCAACACGCGCTCGATCACCGAGCGTGACGAGTACTTCATCGGTGAGGTCGTGCCCGTGCCGCCCGGCGCCGAGCCTTCGCCTGAGGTCGAGGCGCTGCGGCGTGCGGTGACGCAGCAGTTCGACCAGTACGTCAAGCTGAACAAGAAGATTCCGCCCGAGATCCTGACCTCGATCTCCGGCATCGACGACCCGGGGCGCCTGGCTGACACCATCGCGGCGCACCTGCCGCTCAAGCTTGAAGCCAAGCAATCGGTGCTCGACCTGTTCGAGGTGCCCAAGCGTCTTGAAAAGTTGCTGGAGCTTCTTGAGCACGAAGTCGACATCCTGCAGGTGGAAAAGCGCATCCGCGGCCGCGTCAAGCGGCAGATGGAAAAGAGCCAGCGCGAGTACTACCTGAACGAGCAGGTCAAGGCCATCCAGAAGGAATTGGGTGACGGCGAAGAAGGTGCGGATCTCGAGGAACTCGAGAAGAAGATCGCCGCCGCCAAGATGAGCAAGGAAGCGCGCAAGAAGGCCGAGGGCGAGCTGAAGAAGCTCAAGCTGATGTCCCCGATGTCTGCCGAAGCCACGGTGGTGCGCAACTTCATCGACACGCTGGTCAACCTGCCCTGGGCCAAGAAGTCCAAGATCAAGCACGACCTGGGCAATGCCGAGACGGTGCTCAACGAGGATCACTACGGCCTGGAAAAGGTCAAGGACCGCATCCTCGAATACCTTGCGGTGCAGCAGCGCGTCGACAAGGTGAAGGCGCCGATCCTGTGCCTGGTCGGCCCCCCGGGCGTGGGCAAAACCTCGCTCGGCCAAAGTGTGGCACGCGCCACCGGCCGCAAGTTCGTGCGCATGGCGCTTGGCGGCATGCGTGACGAGGCCGAGATCCGCGGCCACCGCCGCACCTACATCGGCAGCATGCCGGGCAAGGTGCTGCAGAGCCTGACCAAGGTCGGTGTGCGCAATCCGCTGTTCCTGCTCGACGAGATCGACAAGCTGGGCATGGATTTTCGCGGTGATCCGTCGAGCGCGCTGCTGGAAGTGCTGGACCCCGAGCAGAACCACACCTTCAGCGACCATTACGTCGAGGTCGACTTCGACCTGTCGGACGTGATGTTCGTGGCCACGTCCAACTCGATGAACATTCCGCCAGCGCTGCTGGACCGCATGGAAGTCATCCGCCTGGCGGGTTACACCGAGGACGAGAAGCTCAACATCGCGCAGCGCTACCTGTTGCCCAAGCAGCAGAAGAACAACGGCGTGCGTGACGGCGAGATGGACCTCACCGAAGGTGGTCTGCGCGGCATCATTCGCTACTACACCCGTGAGGCTGGCGTGCGTTCGCTCGAGCGCGAGATCTCCAAGATCTGCCGCAAGGTGGTCAAGGGCGTCCAGCTGAAAAAGTACGACGGCACCGTGGTGGTCAGCGAGGAGAACCTGAACGACTTCCTGGGTGTGCGCAAGTTCGACTTCGGGCGCACCGAGAAGAAGAACCAGGTCGGTCAGGTCGTCGGCCTGGCGTGGACCGAGGTCGGTGGCGATCTGCTGACCATCGAGGCTGCGGTGATGCCAGGCAAGGGCAACATCATCCGTACGGGCTCGCTCGGTGACGTGATGAAAGAGTCGGTCGAGGCTGCGCGGTCGGTCGTGCGCTCACGCTCGCGCCGTCTGGGCATCAAGGATGAGCTGTTCGAGAAGCGCGACATCCACATCCACGTGCCCGACGGCGCCACGCCCAAGGACGGCCCCAGTGCCGGTGCGGCGATGACCACGGCCTTCGTGTCGGCGTTGACCGGTATTCCCGTGCGGTCGGATGTGGCGATGACCGGCGAGATCACCCTGCGCGGCGAGGTCACGGCCATCGGCGGACTGAAAGAGAAGTTGCTGGCTGCGTTGCGGGGTGGCGTCAAGACCGTGCTGATCCCGGAAGAGAACGTCAAGGACCTTCAGGACATCCCGGAGAACGCCAAGAACAAGCTTGAGATCGTCCCCGTTCGATGGGTCGATCAGGTGCTTGAGGTGGCCCTGGAGCGCATGCCCCAGCCCTTGGCGGAGGACGAGGTCGCAGCGGCGCCGACGGCGGCAACCGTTGAGCCGGCGTCGCCCGCGGCCAAGGCCGACGGCCTGCCGCACTGAGGGCCGAATGCGAATGCGGGGCCTTGCCAATGGCCTCGCAGTCGTCGTATACTGCCGTGCTTCGCTGATGGTCCAAAGCCTATTGTGCGAAGGATGTTCGGTTAGACAGACATCCACGCGGGATTAGCTCAGTTGGTAGAGCGATACCTTGCCAAGGTATAGGTCGAGAGTTCGAGCCTCTTATCCCGCTCCAAATTCCAAAGACAGGGAAGCTTCGGCTTCCCTTCTTTTTGGCTGAGAATGGCGGTCGGAGCGCGGTTCCTGGCGCGATAGCAAAGCGGTTATGCAACGGATTGCAAATCCGTCTAGCCGGGTTCGACTCCCGGTCGCGCCTCCAGATCTGCCAGACGGGCTCCCTCGGGAGCCCGTTTGCATGTCTGAAGACCATAATTCGCCGCGGCCCGGATGGCGAAATCGGCAGACGCAGCGGACTTAAAATCCGCGGCCCTTCATCGGGCATACGGGTTCGATTCCCGTTCCGGGCACCAGTTGAAGCAGCGGCATCGAAGGCCCGCTTCTCCCCTGAAAATTCTTGTCCGGGCTCGCCGGCAACCATCAGCGGCGGCGTGCATCATGATCTGTGGTGGCTTCTTCGCCATCGCGGCCGGCTGTGGGCAAGCACTATGATTTTGAGGTGCCGGGTTGCCTGCGGGGCGCCGACTAGAATTCAAGGCAAATCCGAATGTCATTCAACTGGAGTCACGCCCCATGAAGGTTCTGGTCCCTGTCAAGCGTGTCGTCGACTACAACGTGAAGGTTCGCGTCAAGTCCGATGGCAGCGGGGTCGATCTCGCCAACGTCAAGATGAGCATGAACCCCTTCGACGAGATTGCCGTCGAAGAGGCCGTCCGCTTGAGGGAGAAGGGCTTGGCGACCGAGGTGATTGCCGTGTCGTGTGGTGTCACGCAGTGCCAGGAGACCTTGCGCACAGCGATGGCCATCGGTGCTGACCGCGCCATCTTGGTCGAGTGCGCTGACGAGCTGCAACCGCTGGCCGTGGCCAAGCTGCTCAAGGCCCTGCTCGACAAGGAGCAGCCGGGCCTGGTGATCCTGGGCAAGCAGGCGATCGACGACGACTGCAACCAGACCGGGCAGATGCTGGCCGCGTTGGCCGGTCTGCCTCAGGCCACTTTTGCCAACAAGGTCGAACTGGCCGATGGCCACGCCAGTGTCACGCGTGAAGTCGATGGTGGGCTGGAGACACTGAAGGTCAAGCTGCCGGCCATCGTCACCACGGACCTGCGCCTGAACGAGCCGCGCTACGTCACGCTGCCCAACATCATGAAGGCCAAGAAGAAGCAGCTCGACGTCTTCAAACCAGCCGATCTGGGGGTTGATGTGACGCCGCGCATCAAGACCTTGAAGGTTGTCGAGCCGCCCAAGCGCGGCGCCGGCGTCAAGGTGCCCGACGTGGCCACGCTGGTGGATAAACTGAAGAACGAAGCCAAGGTGATCTGAACATGTCAGCCCTCGTCATAGCCGAACACGACAACGCGTCCATCAAGGGCGCCACCCTCAACACCGTGACCGCCGCGCTGGCCTGCGGTGGCGACGTGCATGTGCTGGTTGCGGGCACTTCGGCCGCCGCTGCGGCGCAGGCCGCAGCCAAGATTGTCGGCGTGAGCAAGGTGCTGCATGCCGACGCACCCGGCTTCGATCATGGTCTGGCCGAAAACGTCGCGGCCCAGGTGGTTGCCGTGGCCAAGGCCTACAGCCACATCCTGTTCCCGGCCACGGCCAGCGGCAAGAACGTGGCGCCGCGCGTGGCGGCCCTGCTCGATGTCGCGCAGATCAGCGACGCCACGAAGGTCATCAGCGCCGACACCTTCGAGCGTCCGATCTACGCCGGCAACGCGATCGCGACGGTGCAGAGCGGCGATGCGATCAAGGTCATCACGGTGCGCACCACCGGCTTCGACGCTGCGGCCGGCCAGGGCGGCAGTGCCGCGGTCGAAGGCCTGGCGGCGGTGGCCGACAGCGGGCTGTCGGCCTTCATGGGCAGCGAGATCGCGAAGAGCGACCGCCCAGAGCTGACCGCGGCCAAGATCATCGTCAGCGGCGGCCGCGCGATGGGCAGCAGCGAGAAGTTCAACGACGTGCTGACGCCACTGGCCGACAAGCTGGGGGCGGCCCTCGGGGCCAGCCGAGCCGCGGTCGACGCGGGTTATGCGCCCAACGACTGGCAGGTCGGCCAGACCGGCAAGATCGTGGCACCGCAGCTGTACATTGCCTGCGGCATCAGCGGCGCAATCCAGCACCTGGCGGGCATGAAGGACAGCAAGGTCATCGTGTGCATCAACAAGGACCCTGAGGCGCCGATCTTCAGCGTGGCCGACTACGGCCTCGAGGCAGACCTCTTCGTGGCCGTGCCCGAGCTGGTGGCCAGCCTCTGATCCGCTGAAGCCGGGCATCGCCTGGCGTTCCTGCAAGGGCGCCCGATCGGCGCCCTTGTTTCCATTCGAAAGGCGATCGACATGAGCTATCGAGCCCCCGTCAAGGACCTGCTCTTCGTGATGAAGGAGCTGGCCGACATCGACGCCGTATCGCGTCTTCCTGGCCATGAAGACGCCGGCCATGACACGGCGGCGGCCGTGCTGGCCGAATGCGCGCGCTTCAACGAGGAGGTGGTGGCACCGCTGAACTGGCAAGGTGACCAGTTCCCGTCGAGCTTCCACGACGGCAAGGTCAGCACCACGCCGGGTTTCAAGCAGGCCTTCAGGCAGTTCGTCGACGGCGGCTGGCAAGGCCTGCCGCATCCGGCCGAATACGGCGGGCAGGGCTTGCCCAAGCTGATCCATGCGGCCTGCGTCGAGATCGTGCAGAGCGCCAACCTCAGCTTTGCCTTGTGCCCCTTGCTGACCGACGGTGCGATCGAGGCGCTGTTGACCGCCGGCAGCGAGGTGCAGCGCCAGAAATGCATTCCGCGCATGATCGACGGCAGCTGGACGGGTTCGATGAACCTCACCGAGCCACAGGCGGGGTCGGACCTGTCGTTGGTGCGCACGCGTGCCGAGCCGCAGTCCGACGGCAGCTACAAGCTGTTCGGCACCAAGATCTTCATCACCTACGGCGAGCACGACATGGCGGACAACATCGTCCACCTGGTGCTGGCGCGCGTGGCGGGCGCGCCTGAAGGCGTGAAAGGCATCTCGCTGTTCATCTGCCCCAAGCTGCTGCCCGACGGCACACGCAACGATGTGCACTGCGTCAGCATCGAGCACAAGCTGGGCATCAAGGCCAGCCCGACCGCGGTGCTGCAGTACGGTGACCACGGTGGCGCGGTGGCCGAGCTGGTGGGCCAGGAAAACCGCGGCCTGGAGTACATGTTCATCATGATGAACGCCGCCCGCTTCGGCGTCGGTGTGCAGGGCATCGGCCTGGCCGAACGCGCTTACCAGAAAGCGGTAACGCATGCCCGTGACCGTGTGCAGAGCCGCCCGGTGGACGGGTCGTTGCCCAATGCCGGCGCAATCATCCACCACCCCGACGTGCGCCGCATGCTGATGACCATGCGCGCGCACACCGAAGGCTGCCGTGCGCTGGCGCTGGTGGCCGCGGCCGCCTTCGATGCCGCGCATGCGCATGCGGACGCGCAGGTGCGTTCACAGAACCAGGCCTTCTACGAGTTCATGGTGCCGCTGATCAAGGGCCTGTCGACCGAGATGAGTCTGGACGTGGCCAGCCTGGGCGTGCAAGTGCATGGCGGCATGGGTTACATCGAAGAGACCGGTGCCGCGCAGTACCTGCGCGATGCCAAGATTCTGACCATCTACGAGGGCACGACCGCGATCCAGGCCAACGACCTGGTCGGTCGCAAGACCGCACGGGACGGTGGCCAGGGCGCGCGCGCGATGGCGGTTCTGGTCGAGCAGACCGAAGGGCTGCTTAAGGCGCGTGCCAGCGCCGCTTGCAAGTCGATGGCGCGGCGCCTTGCGGCTGGCCGCCAGGCCTTCGTCGACGCCGTGGACTTCATTGCCGGCGCATCGCGGTCCAACCCGAACGCCGCCTACGCGGGCAGCGTGCCCTACCTGATGCTGGCCGGCACGGTGATGGCGGGCTGGCAGATGGCGCGTGCCCTGATCGCTGCCGAAGACCGCCTGGCCGAAGGTGTCGACGCCGACTTCATGCGCGCCAAGATCGCCACCTGCCACTTCTATGCTGAACACATTCTCAATAAGGTACCTGGGCTGCGCGACAGCATCGTCGATGGTTCTGATGCCGTCACCGCCATGCCTCTGGAGGCCTTTTGATGAGTCGTCTGCCGCCCGTCCTGCAGAAACTGCCATTGCCGATCATCGGCGCGCCGCTGTTCATCGTCAGCAACCCAAAGCTGGTGATCGCCCAGTGCATCGCCGGCGTGGTGGGGTCGATGCCGGCGCTGAATGCGCGGCCGGCGGCACAGCTGGACGAATGGCTGGCCGAGATCACCGAGACGCTGGCCGCCTGGAATCGTGAACACCCCGACCGCAAGGCGGCGCCGTTCGCCATCAACCAGATCGTGCACAAGAGCAACGACCGGCTCGAGCATGACATGCAGGTCTGCGCGCGCTACAAGGTGCCGATCGTCATCACCTCGCTGGGTGCGCGCACCGACGTCAACGATGCCGTTCACGCCTGGGGCGGTGTGGTGCTGCACGACGTCATCAACAACACCTTCGCGCGAAAGGCCATCGACAAGGGGGCTGACGGCCTGATCGCGGTCGCGGCCGGCGCCGGTGGCCATGCCGGGGTGAAGAGTCCGTTCGCGCTGGTGCAGGAGATCCGCGAATGGTTCGACGGTCCGCTCGCGCTCAGTGGCGCGATCGCCACCGGCGACGCCGTGCTGGCCTGCCAGGCCATGGGGGCCGATTTCGGCTACATCGGCTCGGCCTTCATCGCCACCGACGAGGCGCGTGCCACCGAGGCCTACAAACAATGCATCGTCGACAGCAACAGCGATGACATCCTCTACTCGAACCTGTTCACCGGTGTGCACGGCAACTACCTGAGGCCGTCGATCCGCAATGCCGGCCTCGACCCCGATGCGCTGCCCGACAGCGACCCCAGCAAGATGAATTTCGGCGGCGGTGAAGGCTCGAAGGGCAAGGCCTGGAAGGACATCTGGGGCTGCGGTCAGGGCATCGGTGCCGTCAAGGCGGTGGTGCCGGTGGCCGACCTGGTGGCGCGCCTTCAGCGCGAGTACGCAGCCGCCCGCCAGCGGGTGCTGGCGGGCTGAAGCTCAGGCGCCGGCACTGCCGGCTGCTGCTTTCTCGACCTTGAGGTCGCAGTCGCAACCCTGGCCTGCGGCAATCCAGCGCCGCGCAAGCGCCTGTGCGGCGCGCGCTGGCAGCCAGGGCAGCCAACGGTCGGGCTGCGCCAGCACGCCGCAGTGGTATCTGCTGGCGTCTTCCGCCCAGGTCAGCGCCGCACAGCCGCCCAGGCGTCGCCGTGACAGCCACTGTCCCAGCGGGCAGGGATCGGTGGCGCAGCAGACGCCGCAACCATTGCAAGCCGCCCCGCTGGCCGGTTTGCAGGGCGCGCCCTGCTGCAGGTGAATCACGCGCTGTCGCATGGTGCCCACACTACGGCAGTGGCGCAGCGCTTGTCAGGCAAACACAAGGACAGCAGGCGTCCAATTGCGGCGAGAGAGAAAAGGTGCGGGTGCTAGAGTCGCGCCTGATACGCAGTACTTCGGTCCTTCCCCGTCCCCTTGCTGCCCAGACAGACCACAGCAAGGCGGGTCGCAATCCGCTTGCCCGGTGAAGCCGGGGCCGCGGAAGGTTTGGCAACCCATCGAAGCCCTGGAAACCAGGGTGAGAGGTGAGCGCAAGATGATGCAGCAGCTCAGGTCCAACTCGTACCTGTTCGGGGGCAATGCCCCTTACGTCGAGGAACTCTACGAGGCCTACCTCGACAACCCGGGCAGCGTGCCCGACACCTGGCGCGTCTACTTCGACAACCTGCAGCATGTGCCTGCCGTCGACGGCAGCGACACCCGCGACGTCGCCCACGCTCCGGTGGTCGAGTCGTTCGCGCAGCGCGCCAAGGCGAATGCCTTTGCGCTCAAGGCCAGTGCGTCCGACCTGGCCGTCGCGCGCAAGCAGGTTCATGTCCAGAGCCTGATCGCGGCCTATCGCTCGTTGGGCAGCCGCTGGGCCGATCTCGACCCGCTCAAGCGCACCGAGCGCCCCAAGATCCCCGAACTGGAGACGGCGTTCTACGACCTGAGCGAAGCCGATCTCGACTTCAGCTTCTCGGCCATCAACACCTATTTCACCAAGGCCGAGAACATGCCCCTGCGCGAGATCGTGCAGGCCTTGCGTGAAACCTACTGCGGGTCGATCGGTGCTGAATTCATGCACTGCACCGATCCCACCGAGAAGCGCTGGTGGCAAGAGCGCCTGGAGTCGATCCGCAGCAAGCCGGTGTTCACGGCCGAGCAGAAGAAGGACATCCTCGACCGGCTGACCGCAGCCGAGGGCCTGGAGCGCTACCTGCATACCAAGTACGTGGGCCAGAAGCGTTTTTCGCTGGAAGGCGGGGAGAGCTTCATCGCCAGCATGGACGAGGTGGTGCAGCGCGCCGGCGCGCATGGCGTGCAAGAGATCGTGATCGGCATGGCCCACCGCGGCCGTCTGAACGTGCTGGTCAACACGCTGGGCAAGATGCCCAAGGATCTGTTTGCCGAGTTCGACCACACCGCGCCCGAGAACCTGCCCTCAGGTGACGTCAAGTACCACCAGGGCTTTTCCAGCGACATCTCCACGCCGGCTGGCCCCGTGCACCTGAGCCTGGCCTTCAATCCCAGCCACCTGGAAATCGTCAACCCGGTGGTCGAAGGTTCGGTCAAGGCACGCATGGACCGTCGTGGTGACAAGACCGGCGCGCAGGTGCTGCCGGTTCTGGTGCACGGTGACGCCGCGTTTGCCGGGCAGGGCGTGGTGATGGAAACGCTGGCGCTGGCGCAGACGCGCGGCTACTACACCGGCGGCACGTTGCACCTGGTGATCAACAACCAGATCGGCTTCACCACCAGCGATCCGCGCGACAGCCGCTCCACGCTGTATTGCACCGACGTGGTCAAGATGATCGAGGCGCCGGTGCTGCACGTGAACGGCGACGACCCCGAGGCCGTGGTGCTGTGCACCCAGCTGGCCATGGACTACCGGCAGCAGTTCCGCAAGGACGTGGTCGTTGACATCGTGTGTTTCCGCAAGCTGGGACACAACGAGCAGGACACGCCCAGCCTGACGCAGCCGCTGATGTACAAGAAGATCGCGCAGCACCCCGGCACGCGCAAGCTTTACGGTGACAAGCTGGTGGTGCAGGGCGTGCTGCCGCCAGGTGGCCCCGATCAACTGGTCAAGGACATGCGAGCTGCCTTTGACGCGGGCAAGCAGACCTCGGACCCGGTGCTGACCAATTTCAAGAGCAAGTACGCGGTCGACTGGGTGCCCTTCATGGGCAAGAAGTGGACCGACGCTGCCGACACGGCGCTGCCGCTGGCCGAGGTGCGGCGCCTGGCCGAACGTGTCACCACGGTGCCAGCCAATTTCAAGGTGCACCCGCTGGTCGAGAAGGTGCTGGCCGACCGCGCTGCGATGGGCCGCGGCGAGATCAACGTCGACTGGGGCATGGGTGAAACGCTGGCCTATGCGTCGCTGGTGGCCAGTGGCTACGCGGTTCGGCTGAGCGGCGAGGACAGCGGTCGCGGCACCTTTGTGCACCGCCATGCCGTGCTGCACGACCAGAACCGCGAGAAGTGGGATACCGGCACCTACGTGCCGCTCGAGAATGTGGCCGACGGGCAGGCGCCGTTTGTCGTCATCGACTCGCTGCTGTCGGAAGAGGCCGTGCTCGCTTTCGAGTACGGCTATGCGTCGGCCGAGCCGAACACGCTGACCATCTGGGAGGCGCAGTTTGGCGACTTCGTCAACGGCGCGCAGGTGGTGATCGACCAGTTCATCGCGTCGGGCGAAGTCAAGTGGGGTCGCGCCAATGGTCTGGTCCTGATGCTGCCGCACGGTTATGAAGGGCAGGGCCCCGAACACAGCTCGGCGCGCCTTGAGCGCTTCATGCAGCTGGCCGCCGACAACAACATGCAGATCTGCCAGCCGGCCAGCGCCAGCCAGATCTTCCACCTGTTGCGCCGGCAGATGGTGCGTCAGTTCCGCAAGCCGCTGATCATCTTCACGCCCAAGTCGCTGCTGCGCAACAAGGACGCCGCGTCACCCCTGAGCGAGTTCACCAAGGGCGACTTCGACACCGTCGTACCCGAAGGCGACAAGAGCATCGTGCCGGCCAAGGTCAAGCGGGTGATCTGCTGCTCGGGCAAGGTTCACTACGACCTGCTGCGCAAGCGTGCCGAGAAGAGTGCCGACGACGTGGCCATGCTGCGCGTGTCGCAGCTGTACCCGTTCCCGCACAAGGCCTTCGCCACCGAGATGAAGCGCTATCCGAACGCGACCGAGGTGGTGTGGTGCCAGGACGAGCCGCAGAACCAGGGTGCCTGGTTCTTCGTGCAGCACTACATCCACGAGAACATGCTTGAGGGGCAGAAGCTGGGCTATGCCGGCCGGCCGGCGTCGGCGTCGCCGGCGGTCGGCTATTCGCACCTGCACCAGGAGCAGCAAAAGGCCCTGCTCGAGCAGGCTTTCGCCAAGCTCAAGGGATTCATTCTCACGAAATAGGACCCCGAGGCGCCTGCAGCGCTGCCCCGCTTGGGGCGCTGCAGGTGGCCCGGCAAAGCCGGTTCCGCGGCAGCCGCCAGTCGGCATCAACTACCCTGCAAAGAAACATCATGGCCATCGTCGAAGTCAAGGTCCCGCAACTGTCTGAATCGGTTGCCGAGGCCACTCTGCTGCAATGGAAGAAGAAGCCCGGCGACGCCGTGGAGATGGACGAGATCCTGATCGAGATCGAGACCGACAAGGTCGTGCTCGAAGTCCCCGCACCGGTGTCGGGCGTGTTGGTCGAGTTGGTGGCCGGCGACGGCGCCACCGTGGTCGGCGACGATCTGATCGCGCGCATCGACACCGAAGCGACCGCTGGGGTCGCCGCTGCCCCGGCGGCGCCGACTGCTGCCGCGTCCGTCGCGGTTCCGGTGGCCGCACCCGCTCCGCCAGGCGCCGCCGGCAAGGCCGGTGTCGCGATGCCGGCCGCCGCCAAGCTGATGGCCGACAACCAGCTGCCGGCGGGGTCGGTGGCCGGCACCGGCCGTGACGGCCGTGTCACCAAGGGTGATGTGCTCGGTGCCTTGGCGGCGCCGAAGCCCGCACCCGCGCCCGCCGCTGCACCAGCGCCGAAGGCATTGCCCGCCGTGGCGGCCCCGGTCAGCGCCAACCTGGGCGAGCGCCCCGAGCAGCGCGTGCCGATGAGCCGCTTGCGTGCGCGTGTTGCAGAACGGCTGCTGCAGTCGCAGTCGACGAATGCCATCCTCACCACCTTCAACGAGGTCAACATGGCCCCGTTGATGGACATGCGCAAGAAGTTCCAGGAGCGCTTCGAGAAGGAACACGGCGTCAAGCTCGGGTTCATGAGCTTTTTCGTCAAGGCTGCAGTGGCCGCGCTGAAGAAGTTCCCCGTCATCAACGCCAGCGTCGACGGCAGTGACATCGTTTACCACGGCTACTTCGACATCGGCATCGCGGTGGGCTCGCCGCGCGGCCTGGTTGTACCGATCCTGCGCAATGCCGACCAGATGAGCTTTGCCGACATCGAGAAGAAGATCGCCGAGTACGGCCAGAAGGCACGTGACGGCAAGCTCGGCATCGAGGAGCTGATGGGCGGCACCTTTTCGATCAGCAACGGCGGCACCTTCGGCTCGATGCTGTCGACGCCGATCATCAACCCGCCGCAGTCGGCGATCCTGGGCGTGCACGCGACCAAGGACCGCGCCGTGGTCGAGAACGGGCAGGTGGTGGTGCGACCGATCAACTACCTGGCGATGAGCTACGACCACCGCATCATCGATGGCCGCGAGGCAGTGCTGGGCCTGGTCACGATGAAGGACGCGCTGGAGGACCCGGCGCGCCTTCTGTTCGACATCTGACCGGGCAGCGTCATGAGCACCGCATTCGACGTCATCGTCATCGGCGCCGGCCCCGGCGGCTACATCGCCGCCATCCGCGCCTCGCAGCTCGGCTTCAAGGTCGCCTGCATCGACGAGTGGAAGAACGACAAGGGCGGCCCGGCATTGGGCGGCACCTGCACCAACGTGGGCTGTATCCCCAGCAAGGCGCTGCTGCAGTCGAGCGAAAACTACGAACACGCCGCGCACGGCTTTGCCGAGCACGGTATCGGCCTGAAGGATCTGAGCATCGACGTGCAGAAGATGGTCGGACGCAAGCAGGCGGTGGTCAAGCAGAACAACGACGGCATCCTGTACCTGTTCAAGAAGAACAAGATCAGCTTCTTCCATGGTCGCGGCTCGTTCGCAAGGGCTGTGGACGGTGGCTACGAGATCCTGGTCAACGGGGCCAAGGGTGACGAGCACTTGACCGCGGGGCAGATCGTCGTGGCCACCGGTTCGAGCGCGCGTGCCTTGCCAGGCACGCCCTTCGATGAGGAAATGGTCCTCAGCAACGACGGTGCGCTGCGCATCGTCGAAGTGCCCAGGAAGCTCGGGCTGATCGGCTCTGGCGTCATCGGGCTGGAGATGGGGTCGGTCTGGCGCCGCCTGGGCGCTGAAGTGACCGTGCTCGAGGCCATGCCCGCATTCCTGCCCGCCGCCGATGAGCAGATCGCCAAGGAGGCGCTGAAGGCTTTCAACAAGCAAGGCCTGAAGATCGAATTCGGCGTCAAGGTCGGTGCCGTCAAGGTCGGCAAGAAGGGCGTCAGTGTGGCCTGGACCGATGCCAAGGGTGCGGCGCAGTCGCTGGACGTTGACAAGCTGATCGTCAGCATCGGCCGCGTGCCGCACACCGAAGGGCTGAACGCCGCCGCGGTGGGCCTGCAGCTCGACGAGCGCGGCGCGATCGTGGTCGACGCCGACTGCCGCACCAACCTGCCTGGCGTCTGGGCGGTGGGTGACGTGGTGCGCGGGCCGATGCTGGCGCACAAGGCCGAAGAAGAGGGCGTGGCCGTGGCCGAACGCATCGCCGGCCAGCATGGCCATGTCGACTTCAACACCGTGCCCTGGGTCATCTACACCAGCCCCGAGATCGCCTGGGTGGGCCAGACCGAACAGGCCCTGAAGGCCGCGGGCCGGGCCTACAAGGCGGGCACCTTCCCCTTCCTGGCCAACGGCCGTGCGCGCGCGCTGGGTGACACCACAGGCATGGTCAAGTTTCTGGCCGATGCCAGCACCGACGAGATCCTGGGCGTGCACATCGTCGGCCCGATGGCCAGCGAGCTGATCAGTGAGGCGGTGGTGGCGATGTCCTTCAAGGCCAGTGCCGAGGACATCGCGCGCATCTGCCATGCCCACCCATCGCTGTCCGAGGCGATCAAGGAAGCGGCATTGGCGGTGGACAAGCGCACGCTGAACTTCTGACCGTTCAATTTGCAGCGCGTCGGCGGGCCGGAGCCGTGCCGCCGCGGCTCTTATCATCGCGCCCCATGCCGGTTCGCCTGCTCTACGAACAGACCCTTGCCGAGCGTGGCTACCAGACCGACGATGCCCAGCTGCGTGCCGTGGCGTCGCTGGAACGCTGCGAGAACGAATGGGCCGACTACAAGGCCCGTCGCAGCAATACGCTGACCAAGCTGATCCGACGGCCGCCGATCCCGCGCGGCGTGTACATGTGGGGTGGTGTCGGGCGCGGCAAGAGCTTCCTGATGGACTGCTTCTTCCAGGCCGTGCCGCTGACGCGCAAGACGCGGTTGCACTTTCACGAGTTCATGCGCGAGGTGCACCGTGAACTGCAAGACCTGAAGGGCACGGTCAACCCGCTGGATGAGCTGGGTCGGCGCATGGCACGGCGCTATCGACTGATCTGCTTCGACGAGTTCCACGTCGCCGACGTGACCGACGCGATGATCCTGCACCGCTTGCTGCAGGCGCTATTCGACAACCGGGTCAGCATCGTCACGACCTCGAACTTTCACCCCGACGGCCTGTACCCCAACGGCCTGCACCGCGACCGCATCCTGCCGGCCATCGAACTGCTCAAGCAGCATCTCGAGGTGATCAACGTCGACGCCGGCACCGACTACCGCCAGCTGTCGCTCGGTCGTGTCGAGATGTACCTCTGTCCGCTCGATGACGCTGCGCATGCCGTGATGGCGCAGTCCTTCGACCGCCTGGCCGAGGCGCGTGACGAAGACCCGCTGTTGCACATCGAGCATCGTGAGTTGCGGGCCAGGCGGCGCGCCGGTGGCGTGGTGTGGTTCGACTTTCGCACCTTGTGCGGTGGGCCTCGGTCGCAGAACGACTACCTCGAGATCGCCTCGCGCTTTCACACCGTGCTGCTGTCCGACGTGCCTCAGATGCCACCGCGGCTGGCCAGCGAGGCGCGGCGCTTCACCTTGTTGGTCGACGTGCTGTACGACCGCCGTGTCAAGTTGATCATCTCGGCCGCGGTGCCGGCCGAGTCGCTGTATACCGAAGGGCCTCTGGCGCACGAATTTGCGCGCACCGTGTCGCGCCTGGCCGAGATGCGCACGCCCGAGTTTCTGGCGCTGGCGCGGCGTGATGTGGACACATCGTTGACCTGAACGATGTCGACGACCCCACCGGTACTGCTGGCCTGCGGCCTGGCCCTGCTGCTGGCGATGGCGGGGGCGCGGGCCGACGTCGACGCAGCGCCGCCGGCTGCCCATGAACGTCAGGACATCCAGTCGCGCTTCAACCGCGAGCGTCAGGCCTGTGCGCAACGCTTCACCGTCAACGACTGCGTGGACGCGGCGCGAAGTCGCGAGCGAAGCGCGCTGGCCGATCTGCAGCGGCGCCAACAGGCCGCCGCAACGCAGCAGCGTGCGCAGCGTGCCGGCGAACACCAGCGCGAGGTGCAGGCCCGGCAGGTGGCGGACGCGACACCTGCAGCCCCGGCGACGGCTTCGGCCGCCACCGCTGCGCGAGCATTCACGGCGCCTGCTGCGCCCGTTATCAGGCCGCGTGTTGCGCCGGCGGCGGCAGACCGTGCCCAGTCGGCGGCCTCGCAGGCCGCCCGGCGGGCAGCGGCGGCACGCCAGCTGCAACAAACGATCAAGGCCGATCAGGCGCGCATCGATGGCCGGCTGGCGCGGCGAGCCGCCCAGGGCAAGACCGTACCGCCCTTGCCGCCGGGCCCCGCGGCATCGTTGCCCAGGCGCTGAGCGCGCTACTTCAGGGGGTCGACGCGCAGCAGCGCCACCGACAGGTTGTCGCCACCGCCGCGGGCGCGCTGCCGCGCCTTGGAGATCAGCATCTCGCCCGCTTCGCGCGGCGGCAGGGCATGCACGATCGCACCCATCTCCTTGGGCGTGAAGTAGTGCCACAGGCCATCGCTGCAGGCCAGCAAGGTGTCGCCGTAGGACAGCCGATCGATGCTCCACATCGTCACTGGCGGGTCGGTCTGCGTGCCCAGGCATCCGGTCAGCAGGTTCGACTGCGGGTGCGTGTTGGCCGCTTCTTCGGTCAGCTTGCCCTCATCGACCAGGCGTTGCACGAAGGAATGGTCGGTGGTGCGCCGCGCCAGCTCGGCACCGCGAAAGTGGTAGACGCGGGAGTCTCCGGCATGCACCACCCAGCACTCAAGATCGGGGTTGATCAGGAACGCGGCGATCGTGCTGTGCGGCTCTTCCTCGGCCGTGATGGCCGTCAGCTTGATCATCAGGTGCGCTTCCATCACCAGCTGGTGCAACAGCTGCGAGGCGTCGTCCTGGCTGGGCACGTAGCGCTCGAAGACCTGACGGCCGGTCAGCATCACTTGATCGGCGGCCTTGCGACCCCCGCTCTTGCCGCCCATGCCGTCGGCCACGATGGCCAGGGCGCAGCCTTTGACGCGCTGGTGCATCAGGATCTCGACCTGATCCTGCTGGTAGGCCCGGTCGCCCCTGTGCAGCCCTGTCGCGGCGGACAACCGGAAGGACTGCGCGGTCGATGTCATGGCCCAGAATATAAACTCCCAGGGCGACTTCAAGGCATGCCTTCATGAGCGACAACCTGCATTCTCCCCAGCGTCTGCTGATCGAGCTGCGCATGGAGCATGCGGACCTCGACAACCTGATCGACCGCAACACCGACGACCTCTCTGCCGACGACCTGCTGCTGCGGCGGCTGAAGAAGCGTCGGCTGTTGCTGCGCGATCAGATCGCCCGACTGGAGGGCGCGCTGGAGCCGCCCGAGCCGGCGTGAGCAAGAGCCTGTGGGCACGCAGCGCCGCGGTATTCGATGCCGACGGCCCGCTGGCGCAGGCCGACCCGAACTACCACCCACGGCCGGCCCAGACCGAGCTGGCACGCGCCGTCTGCCTGGCGATCGAGCAGCGCTCGGCACTGGTTGCCGAGGCCGGCACCGGGGTCGGCAAGACCTTCGCCTACCTGGTGCCGCTGCTGCTTTCGGGTGGGCGCGCGCTGGTCAGCACCGCCACCAAGAGCCTGCAGGACCAGTTGTTCCTGCGCGATCTGCCGCGTCTGGTGCAACAGCTGCGTGTGCCGGTGCACACGGCCTTGCTGAAGGGCCGCTCGAGCTACCTGTGCCGCCATCGGCTGCAACAGGCGCGCGAGAGCGCGCAGCTGCCAGACCGTTTTGCCGTGCGCGCGCTGGCGCGGGTCGAGACCTGGGCCCAGTCCACGCGCAGCGGTGACCTGGCCGAAATGGAGGGCCTGGACCAGCGCTCTCCGGTGATCCCGCTGGTGACCAGCACGCGTGACAACTGCCTGGGCACCGACTGCCCCGAGTACCGCAGCTGTCATGTCGTGCAGGCTCGGCGCGAGGCCATGGCCGCTGACCTGGTGGTCGTCAATCACCACCTGTTCTTTGCCGACATGGCCTTGCGCGACAGCGGCGTGGCCGAACTGCTGCCCACCGTCGACGCGGCGGTGTTCGACGAGGCGCATCAGCTGGTCGATGCCGGCGTGCAGTTTCTCGGCCAGACCCTGGGCACGGCGCAGACCCTGGAGCTGGCGCGCGACCTGCTGGCAGTGGGCAACAGCCAGGCGCGTGGACTTGCGCCCTGGCAGCCGCTGGCAGCGGCCATCGAGATTGCTGCGCGCGATCTGCGGCTGGCGCTGGCCGGCGAGCTGCGTGAGGTGCGCGGGATGCGCAAGCTGCGCTGGGACGAGCGCGCCGACTGTCCCGAGCTGGCGTCGGCGCTGGCTCGGTTGAGCGTTGCGCTCGACGAGGCTGCCCAGACGCTGGCCGCGCGGCTGGAGATCGGCCCCGACATGGCGCGCCTGCACCAGCGTGCGCTCGAGATCGTCGCGCTGGCGCGTCGCTTCAGCGAGCCGGCCGAGGAAGGGCGGGTGCGCTGGATCGACCTGTCGGCGCAGCAGGCGCGGCTGGTGGAGGCACCGCTCGACATTCGCAGCATGCTTACTGAGCAGCGCGCCGGCACACCGCGGGCCTGGATCTTCACCTCGGCCACGCTCGGCGACGACGAGGCACTGACCTGGTTCACACGCCAGACCGCACTGGAGGACGCAGCCACGCTGCGCGTGCGCAGCCCCTTCGACTACGCGCAACATGCACGGCTGTGGGTGCCGCCGCGATTTCCGAAACCCAACGAATCAGCTCACCCGGTGGCGGTGGGCGAGCTGGCGGCGCGTTGTGCGCATGCCTTGCAGGGCCGGACCTTCGTGCTGACCACGACCTTGCGTGCGCTGGAGATCGTCGCTGCCGCGCTGCGTGCCGAAGCCGACCTGATCGGCGCCGACCTGGACATCCTGACCCAGGGTTCGCAGCCGCGCCGCGCGCTGCTGCAGCAGTACGGCGACGGCCAGGGCAAGGTGCTGATCGGCTCGCACAGCTTCTGGGAAGGCATCGACATGCCGGGCGACGCGCTGCAATGCGTGCTGATCGACAAGCTGCCGTTTCCCCCGCCCAACGATCCGCTGGTCGAAGCCAGGGTCAGACAGTTGCAGGCACAGGGCCGCAATGCCTTCGACGAAGTGCATGTGGCCGAGGCCGCCGTCGCGTTGAAACAGGGCGCGGGGCGGCTCATCCGATCTGAGACCGACCACGGCCTGCTGGTGATCTGCGACCCCAGGCTGCGCCAGATGGGCTACGGGCGGCGCCTGCTGGCGGCGCTGCCGCCGATGACCGCGCTGGACGACGAACCCGAGGCGCTGGACTGGCTGGCGCTGCTGGCGGCCATGCGATTGCAGGCCGGTGCGCCTACCAGATCCGCCACCAGGGTTTGGCCGCCGCCTTGGCCGTGACGCCGGTGACGTAGGGGCTGTCGGGGAAGTTCGTGCGCAGCACGCGCTGCGCCGCATCACGCAGGTCCGGCAGTTGCAGCTTGTCGTAGCTGGCGACCATGATGTGCAGCGCCTCTTCAGTGGTTGGCGCCTGCTGGAACTCGGTCACCGCCTGCTGCGCCCGGTTGGCCGCGGCGAGGTAGGCACCGCGATTCAGGTAGTAGCGCGCCACATGCACCTCGTAGGCGGCCAGCGTGTTGACGATGTAGTCCATGCGGACCTTGGCATCGGGCGTGTAGCGCGAGTTCGGGAACTGCTCGGTCAGCTGCTTGAAAGCCAGGTAGGCATCTCGCGATGCGCGCTGGTCTCGTTCGGCCAGATCCTGGCCGGCCAGGTTGCCCAGCAGGCCCAGGTTGTCGTTGAAGTTGATCACGCCGCGCAGGTACAGCGCGTAGTCCAGCGCCGGGCTCGACGGGTTGTACTTGATGAAGCGCTCGATGGTCGACAGCGCCTGCGCACGCTCGTTGGTCTTCCAGTACAGGTAGGCCAGGTCGAGCTGCGATTGCTGAGCCAGCAAGGTGCCGGCGCCCAGGCCCTCGACGCGCTCGAGGGCCTTGATGGCGCGGTCGTAGCTGCCGGCGTCGGCATCGGCCTTGGCCTCTGCATACAATTTCTCGGCGTTGCGGCCGGCGAACTCGTCTTTCGGGCTGGACGCACAGCCGGCCAGGTTCGTCATGGCCAAGCCGGCCAGGGTTGCGGCCGCAAGACGCCATCGGCGAAAGTGTTGCATGGGTGTTTCGGTGCGGCGGGCCGGGCCCGATCAGACACGATCAGACGGCTGCGCTTGGGTTGCAGGCGGTCGATTATAGGAAGCAGATGCCATCCCCAGCCCCAGGCGCGCTGCCGATCGGCAGTGATGCCGAGAACGAACTCGAAGCCGACCCCGATGCGTCGCAAGCCGAACAGCGGCGGTTAGACGTGACGGCGGCCGATCACGGCCAGCGCCTGGACCGGCTGCTGGCGGCGGCTGCGCCCGAGTTCTCGCGCAGCCACCTGCAGGGCCTGGTCGAGGCCGGCCATGTGCTGGTCGACAGCCTGCCTTGCACGCACAATGCGCACCGCATGCGCGCCGGCCAGTCGGTGCGGGTGACGCTGGTGCCGACGGCCGAGAGCCTGTCCTTCAGGCCGCAGCCGATGCTGCTGAACATCCTGCACGAGGACGACCACCTGCTGGTTGTCGACAAGCCGGCCGGGTTGGTCGTGCATCCGGCTGCGGGCAACTGGAGCGGTACCCTGCTCAACGGCATCCTGGCGCATCATGCCGCTGCATCACGGCTGCCACGGGCCGGCATCGTGCACCGCCTGGACAAGGACACCTCGGGCGTGATGGTAGTGGGCAAGACGCTCGAGGCCGTGACGGCGCTGGTGCGTGACATCGCCGAGCGCCAGGTGCTGCGACAGTACCGGGCGATTGCCTGGGGCCTGGTCGAGCCGGCCCGGCAGCGCATCGACGCCCCGATCGGACGCGACCCGGCGCAGCGCACGCGCATGGCCGTCGTGTCTGGCGGGCGGCCGGCGCAGACCGACGTTGACTGTCTGGCCCATCAGCAAGGCTTGAGCGCCTTGCAGTGCCGGTTGCACACGGGCCGCACGCACCAGATCCGGGTGCACCTGGCCTCACGTCGACATCCCCTGGTGGCCGATGCCGTGTACGGAGGTCAGGCTGCACTGGGCCTGCAGCGCCAGGCCCTGCATGCGGTGCACCTGGCCTTCGCCCATCCCATCAGCCGCCAGCCCATGGCCTTCGACTGCCCGCCGCCGCCCGATTTCGCTGCCGCCTGGTCGGTGCTGCTGCCGGATTGATGCGGGCTTGCAACAAGGCCTCGCGGCACGGCTACAATCATGCATTGCGGCGTCTTCCCGCGCCAGCCGACCGGCCGTTCCAGGGCCGCGCGGCCGGGCCATCTGACGCAATGCAGTTCGCCCCCGTATGCGGCGTGACCCCGGGTGACCCGGAGTGACGACAAGGCAGCGCCAGCGGCGCCCACAGCCCAGCCAACCGTAGCAACCCGCCATTGCCGCACCGGACCCCCGATGCCGCAAGGCCCCAGGACACCGATGAGCCTTTGCCCCGCCCACGTCGAGGCGGCCTCTGCCCAGCACCAGCGATGACCAGCGCCGAAGCCAAGCGCATTCTCGAGACAGCCCTCATCTGCGCGCAGTCGCCGATGCCGCTGCGCGACATGCGTGTGCTGTTCGACGACGAGATCGGCGCCGATTCAGTGCGCATGCTGCTCGACGAGATCAGCCGTGACTGGGCCGACCGCGGCGTCGAACTGGTCACGCTCGCCAGCGGCTGGCGCTTCCAGAGCCGACCCGAGATGCGCACTTACCTGGACCGGCTGCACCCTGAAAAGCCGCCCAAGTATTCGCGCGCTGCGATGGAGACGCTGGCCATCGTGGCCTACCGTCAGCCGGTGACGCGGGGTGACATCGAGGACATCCGCGGCGTGACGGTCAGCTCGCAGATCGTCAAGCAGCTCGAGGACCGGGGCTGGATCGAGTCGATCGGCTACCGCGAGGCCGCAGGCCGACCGGCGCTGTTTGCCACCACGCAGCGCTTTCTCGACGATCTGGGGCTTGCCGCGCTGGACCAGTTGCCGCCGCTGGGTGTGCAGGGCGAAGGTCATGAGCGCGCCGTGGCTGTGCTCGAAGCGCAAGCCCGGCTGCTCGACGACGACCAGGCCAGCCTGCTGCTGGACGAGGCCGAGCCCGCAGGGCCGCAGGCCGAACCGCAACCACCCGCGGGCGATCCTTGTCCGCCTGACGACCTTTCCCTTCGCCCCCCTGAGTCACCGTCCACAGAGCAACCATGAACGCCAACGAGCCCGACGAGCAGCAACCTCCCGCCGCCGAAGCGCCAGCGGCCGACGCCCCCGCCAAACCCCGCCGCCGACGGGTGGCCAAGGCCGCGGTCGAGCTTGCTGCCGAAACCCCGATAGACGCACTGCATCCACCGGTCGATTCGCCCGTCGCTGCGCCGGTTGCCGACGCGGCGCTGCCACTGGTTCCGACAGCTGAGGCCGAAGCCGCGCCGGCCAAGCCTGCACGTGCGCCAAGGCGCAAGCGCAGTGTGGTGGTCGAGGCCGCAATCGACGGGCCGGCTGCCGAGCTGCCGCCGGTGACAGCGGGGTCGGTGGCGCCGGCCGAATCGCATCAAACCGCGGTCGCGCTGGCCGCCGCTTCACTGGTCGATGGACTTGCCGATGCACAGCCGTCGATGCCCGCACCCGGGGCTGGCGATGCGACCGATGTTGGTGAGCCAGCGCGCGAGCGCAGCCGCCGCAGCCGCAACCGCCGGCGCCGGCGCAATGACCGCGGCGACCGCGCGTTGCACACCGAAGGCGCAGTGGCGCTGGAGACGGGCCTGGGCGACGAGGAGGCTGACGAGGCGGCTCTCGATGCGCCACAGGCGCCTGCGATCGACCCGATCCTGCTCGAACCCACCGACCCCAACGAATTGTTCGCCCAGGTGCTGTCCGGGGCCTTCGATGTCGAGCCGGCAGCCGAAGAGGCGGGAACCGACGTGCTTGTCGCCCCCAAGCGCGTGCTCGCGCCTGAGCCCGACGCACCCAAGCTGCACAAGGTGCTGGCGCAATCGGGCATTGGTTCGCGCCGCGACATGGAGCAGTGGATGGCCGAGGGCCGTGTCACGGTCAACGGCGAGCCGGCCCATGTGGGCCAGCGCATTTCATTCGGCGACCGCATCGCCGTCAACGGCAAGCCCGTCAAGGTGCGCATCGCGCCGCCGCCGCCGCGTGTGCTGGCGTATCACAAGCCGGCTGGCGAGGTGGTGTCGCACGACGACCCGCAGCACCGACCGACGGTGTTTCGCCGTCTGCCACGGCTGCCGCACGGCAAGTGGCAATCGGTCGGTCGACTGGACATCAATACCGAGGGCCTGCTGCTGTTCACCAACTCGGGTGACCTGGCCAACCAGCTGATGCACCCGCGCTTCGGCGTCGAACGCGAATATGCGGTGCGCTCGCTGGGCGTGCTCGGCCCCGAACAGCGGGATCGCCTGCTCGAGGGCGTGGAGATCGAAGGCCAGCGCTGCGGTTTCAAGAGCATCGAAGACGGTGGCGGCGAGGGCGTCAACCACTGGTACCGCGTCGTCATCACCGAAGGGCGCAACCGTGAGGTGCGCAAGCTGTTCGAAGCCGTGGGGCACGCCGTGAGTCGGCTGATCCGCATCCGCTACGGCTGCGTGGTGTTGCCGCGTGGCCTCAAGCGCGGGGTGTGGGTCGACCTGCCCGACGGTGATGTGCGTGCGCTGCGACGCCTGACCGGCACCGAACGCGCGCGCGACGACGATGACGGCAGTGGCGGTCTGCGCAACAAGCGCGGGCGCCGCGGCGGCAAGGGCGGACGTGGTGAACGCATCGAGCGTTCACCCGACCGTGGCGGTGACCGCGGGCCGCGGCCCGACCGCAGCCCACGCACCGACCGTCCGCCGCGGGCCGACGGCGAGGGGCCGATGAACATCCCCAACCCGCTGCAGCAGACTTACGACAAGCGCGCCATCCAGCAGGCCCGCTCGACCCGGCGCGAACTGGGCGAAGACGACCCGATCCCGAATCCGCTGCAGCAGACCTACGACAAGCGTGCGCTGCAGCGCGACCGCCTGCCGGTGCGCGACGGGCACGATGACGCCACCGACGATGGCCGCGACGACGGCCCGATCCCGAATCCTCTGCAACAGACCTACGACCGGCGCTTCGTCCAGAAGTCCGGCGGCGGTGGCGGTGGCCGTGGTGGGCGGCCCGGTGGTGGTGGCAGCGGTAGTGGTGGTGGTCAGCGCCAGCCCGACCCGATGAAGACCTCGATGGGCTACATCGGCGCCGATGCCTTGCGCAACCGCGCCGGCAAGGGGGGTGGCCGAGGCGGCAATCGCGGCGGCAAGAGCGGTGGTGGTGGGGGCAGCAGCGGTGGTGGCCGCGGGGGCCGCGGCCGCTAGTGCTGCGCTCGGGCCCGCGTTCACGCCAGACCCGCAGGCTAGAATTCAAGGCTTTGTCAAGCATTCATCAGGAGAACACTCATGGCGATCGAACGCACCCTGTCGATCATCAAGCCCGACGCGGTGGCCAAGAACGTGATCGGCCAGATCTACGCGCGTTTCGAAGGCGCCGGACTGAAGATCGTCGCGGCCCGCATGGCTCACCTGTCGCGTGGCGAGGCCGAAGCTTTCTACGCCGTGCACAAGGCACGCCCCTTCTTCAACGACCTGGTCAGCTTCATGATCTCGGGGCCGGTGATGATCCAGGCGCTGGAAGGTGAGGGCGCGATCGCAAAGAACCGCGAGCTGATGGGCGCGACCGACCCGAAGAAGGCCGAGAAGGGCAGCATCCGTGCCGATTTTGCCGACAGCATCGACGCCAACGCGGTGCACGGCTCCGACGCGCCCGAGACGGCGGCGGTCGAGATCGCCTTCTTCTTCCCTGGCATGAACGTCTACAGCCGCTGAAGGCCCAAGGGGCCGCTGGACCGGGCACCATGAAACTCGTCAACCTGCTCGATTTCGACCTCGACGGGCTGGCGGCATGGTGCGCCGAACGCGGTGAAAAGCGCTTTCGTGCAGTTCAGCTCCTGCGCTGGATCCACCAGAAGGGTGAGTCCGACTTCGGCCGCATGACCGACCTGGCCCGCAGCCTGCGCGAGAAGCTGGCCGGGCACTGCGAAGTGCGTGCGCTGCCCATCGTCAGCGAACACCAGTCTGCCGACGGTACGGTCAAGTGGCTGTTCGATGTCGGTAGTGGCAACGCGATCGAGACCGTCTTCATCCCCGAGGCCGATCGGGGCACGCTGTGCCTGTCGTCGCAGGCCGGGTGTGCGGTGGGTTGCCGCTTCTGTTCGACCGGCCATCAGGGCTTCAGCCGCAACCTGAGCACCGGTGAAATCCTGGCCCAGCTGTGGCATGCCGAACATGCCTTGCGGGCCCGCCTGGCGCTCAAGCCCGGTGAACGCGCCATCACCAACGTGGTGATGATGGGCATGGGTGAACCACTGCAGAACTACACGGCGCTGGTGCCGGCGCTGCGTGTGATGCTCGACGACCATGCCTATGGCTTGTCGCGTCGAAGGGTCACCGTGTCCACCTCGGGCATGGCGCGGCTGATCGACCGCCTGCGCGAAGACTGCCCGGTGGCGCTGGCGGTGTCACTGCACGCCGCCAACGACGATCTGCGCGACGCGCTGGTGCCGCTCAACCGCAAGCACCCGCTGGCCGATCTGATGCAGTCCTGCCAGCACTACCTGGCGCGCGCGCCGCGTGACTTCATCACTTTCGAATACTGCATGCTCGACGGTGTCAACGACAGCCCCGAGCAGGCGCAGGAACTGGTCGACCTCGTCAATGGCCGCAGCCCCTGCACCGTGCCGGGCCTGCGCGTTCCCTGCAAGATCAACCTGATCCCCTTCAACCCGTTTCCGCAGTCGGGTCTGCGCCGGTCGCCGCACGAGCGCGTGCTGGCCTTCGCCCGCGTCCTGCAGGATGCGGGGCTGGTGGCAACCATCCGCAAGACCCGCGGTGACGACATCGACGCCGCCTGCGGACAGCTGGCAGGCGAAGTGCTCGACCGCACCCGCATTCACGAGCGGCTGCAGCGTCGGCGCGAGATCATCCCGATCCAGCCCGTGGCAACCGGAGTGCGTGCATGAGACCGATGTTGCAGCGACTGTCCGGCCTGGTCGCCCTGGCCATGCTGGCGGTGCTGACCGTGTTGAGCGGCTGTGCCACGCCCGCGGGCAGCGAACGCGAGCTGCGTACCGAGTCTGACCGCAGCAGCGCCGAGAAGCGGGCGCGGGTGCGGCTGGAGCTGGCATCGGCCTACTTCGCGCGCGGCCAGGCCAACACGGCACTCGATGAGGTCAAGGCCGCGCTGGCGGCGCAGCCCGACCTGGCCGAGGCCTTCAATCTGCGCGGCCTGATCTATGCCGGCATGGGCGAGTTGCCGCTGGCCGAGCAAAGCTTCAAGCACGCGCTGGAGCTCAAGCCGCGCGACGGCGACACGCTGCATAACTACGGCTGGTTCCTGTGCCAGCAACGGCGCTTCGATGCTGCCGATCCGCAGTTTGCGGCCGCGCTGGTCGCGCCGCAGTATGCCGAAGCGGCGCGCACCTGGATGGCGCGCGGTGTCTGCCAGGCGCGCGCCGACAAGTGGGCCGACGCCGAGAGCAGCCTGGCGCGCTCTTTCGAACTCGACCCTGCCAATCCCAGCACCGCCTTTGCCTACGCCGAGGTGCTGTACCGCCGCGGCGCGTACGAGCGCGCACGGTTCTACGTGCGGCGCATCAACGGCCAGCCCGACCAATCCAACGCCCAGACCCTGTGGCTGGCGGCACGCATCGAACGCCGCATGGGCAACATGGGGGGTGTGGAGGACATGGCGCGCCAGTTGCGCGAACGTTTCCCCGATTCCCCCGAGGCCCAGCGGCTGCAGCGAGGCCGCTTCGATGACTGAGCCGATGCCGGGCGCCGGTGACGCGGCGTTTGCTGGCAGGGATGAGGCGCCGGTAGGCGGCCGCAGTGCGGGTGCCCTGCTGAAGGCAGCGCGCGAGCGCGAAGGGCTGCACCTCTCGGTGCTGGCGGCGACCATCAAGGTGGCACCGGCCAAGCTCGAGGCGCTGGAGCAGGATCGGTATGGCGAACTGCCCAATGCCACGTTCACGCGCGCCTTGGCGCAATCGGTGTGCCGATCGCTGAAGATCGACCCGCGCCCGGTGCTGGCGCTGCTGCCGCAGGTCGATGCGCCACCGCTCGAAGACGCGATGGGCAAGCTCAACACACCGTTCCAGGAGCGCGATTCGCGCGCTGACGGCAGCAGCCTGGCCTGGGCCAGCAAACCGATGTTCGTGGCTGGTGGGCTGCTGCTGTTGGCCGCCATCGTGGTCGGCATGCTGCCGTCCGACCTGCTCGACCAATGGCACATTCCGGATCCGGTACCGGCGTCGTCGCCGGTGGCTGCAGGGCAGGCAGCGTCTGCTGCCAGCGTGGCAGCGGCCATCGAGGTGCCCGCGTCGGTGCCTGAGGTTTCGGCTGCAGCTGTCGCTGCTGCAACCGCATCGGTGTCTGCGGCCAGTGCCGGGGTGACCACTACAGGACTGGCCACAGTACCTGCCGCAGCACCAACCACATCGGTGCCCGCGGCTTCGCCGCCGGCGTCAGCGCCGGCGGGCCTGTTGCAGCTGGCCGCGCGCAGCCAGAGCTGGATCGAGGTGCTCGATGCCCAGGGCCAGGTGGTGTTCTCGCGCACGCTGGCAGCCGGTGAGGCAGTGGCCGTCGATGCGCGGCCGCCGCTGCGACTGCTGGTCGGCAACGCCAGCGGCTCGTCGGTGACCTTTCGCGGTCAGCCGACCGACCTGGCGCCCTACACTCGCAACAACGTGGCGCGGCTCGAATTGCGCTGATCTGCCCCTGCTGGCGCGAACCGATGACCGACTTGCCGTCCGACCTTCAGTCTGATCTGCCGACGGACCTGCCGACCGACCTGCTGACCGTCCTGCCGATTGCCGCCGCCGCCCCTGCCGCGCGCCGGTCGCGCCAGGCGCGCGTGGTCTGGGGCTCTCGCGTGGTCACCGTCGGCGGCGACGCGCCGGTGCGCGTGCAGTCGATGACCAACACCGATACCGTCAACGTGATCGAGACCGCGATCCAGGTCAAGGCGCTGGCGGTCGCCGGATCGGAGATGGTGCGCATCACGGTCAACACGCCCGAGGCGGCAGCGGCGGTGCCGCACATCCGGGATCAGCTCGACCGCATGGGCATCGATGTGCCGCTGGTGGGTGACTTCCACTACAACGGCCACCGCCTGCTGACCGAGTTTCCAGCCTGTGCGCAGGCCTTGTCCAAGTACCGCATCAACCCCGGCAACGTCGGCAAGGGCAACAAGAAAGACCGCCAGTTCGCGCAGATGATCGAGGTCGCGGCGCGGCTGGACAAGGCGGTGCGCATCGGCGTCAACTGGGGCAGCCTTGACCAGGAACTGCTGGCATCGATGATGGATGCCAACGCCGCGCGCGCCGTGCCCTGGGACGCGCGGCAGGTGATGTACGCGGCGCTGGTGCAGTCGGCCCTGCACTCGGCCGAACACGCGCGTGAGCTGGGGCTGAACCCCGACCAGATCATCATCAGCTGCAAGGTCAGCGGGGTGCAGGATCTGGTGGCCGTGTACCGTGCGCTGGCCGCACGCTGCGACTACCCGTTGCATCTGGGCCTGACCGAGGCCGGCATGGGCACCAAGGGCACGGTGGCGTCGGCGGTTGCGATGGGCCTGCTGCTGCAGCAAGGCATCGGCGACACCATCCGGGTCAGCCTGACGCCGCAGCCTGGCGAAGCGCGCACGCAGGAGGTGGTGATCGCGCTCGAGATCCTGCAGTCACTGGGCCTGCGCGCCTTCAATCCCAGCGTCACGGCTTGCCCCGGCTGCGGCCGCACCACCAGCACCACGTTCCAGGTGCTGGCCAAGCAGATCGACGACCATCTGCGCGCGATGATGCCGGTCTGGCGTGCGCGCTATCCGGGCGTCGAGACCCTGCGCATCGCGGTGATGGGCTGCATCGTCAATGGCCCCGGTGAGAGCAAACATGCCGACATCGGCATCAGCTTGCCGGGCACCGGTGAAGCGCCCGCGGCGCCGGTGTTCATCGACGGGCAGAAAGCGATGACCCTGCGCGGCGCCGGCATCGCGAATGAATTCCATCGCATTGTCGAGGGCTACATCGAACGCCGCTTCGGCAGCGTCACCACGGCCCATTGACGGGTCACCGCAGCAGCCGGGCTGATCCGGCTGCGACATCGGTACCGCTGGGCCTGCAGGGCCGGCGGCGGTTTCCCCCGCCTTCACATTCCATCCACCATGGCTGAACCCCTCCAGGCCGTCAAAGGCATGAACGACATCCTGCCGCCCGAGTCGGGGCGCTGGGAATGGCTCGAAGACAAGGTGCGCAGCCTGATGCGCCGCTACGGCTATCAGAACGTGCGTGTACCCATCGTCGAGCCCACACCGCTGTTTGTGCGAGGTCTGGGCGAGGTGACCGACATCGTCGAGAAGGAGATGTATTCCTTCATCGACAGCATGAACGGCGACGCACTGACGCTGCGCCCCGAAGGCACGGCCGGCGTGGTGCGCGCCGTGGTCGAGCACTCGCTGCTGTACGACGGAGGCAAGCGGCTGTACTACATCGGCCCGATGTTCCGTCACGAGAAACCGCAACGTGGCCGCTACCGGCAGTTCCACCAGGTTGGCGTCGAGGCGCTGGGCCATGCCGGGCCCGATGTCGACGCCGAAGTGATCCTGATGGCGCGCACGCTGTGGCGCGAGCTCGGCCTGACCGACGTCCGGCTCGAGATCAACAGCCTGGGCCAGCCCGACGAGCGCAAGGCACACCGCACGGCGCTGGTGAGCTACTTCGAAGCACATGCCGAGCAGCTCGACGCCGACGCCCGCCGCCGCCTGCACAGCAACCCGCTGCGCATCCTGGACAGCAAGAACCCGGCGATGCAGGCCCTGGTCGACGCCGCACCGCGCTTGTTCGAGCACCTGGGTGAGGCCTCGCTGCGGCATTTCGACGCCGTGCGCGCGGTGCTCGATGCGGTGGGGCAGCCCTATCGCATCAACCCGCGGCTGGTGCGCGGCATGGACTACTACAACCTGACGGTGTTCGAGTGGGTGAGTGACCGGCTGGGCGCGCAGGGCACGATCTGCGGCGGCGGGCGCTACGACGGCCTGATCGAGCTGATCGGCGGCAAGCCAGCGCCAGCGGTAGGCTGGGGCATGGGCATCGAGCGTGTGCTCGACTTGCTGCAACAAGAGCAACTTCTGCCGGCGGCGACTCCGCCCGTGGCCTATGCGGTGGTGCCCGACGCCGGGGCGCTGCCCCAGGTCGTGGTCTGCATCGAAGCCTTGCGCGCGGCCGGCGTCAGCGTGCTGCTGCATGCCGGCGGCAACGCAGGGCCGGGCAGCATGAAGTCGCAATTCAAGCGCGCCGACGCCAGCGGTGCGCGCTTTGCGCTGGTGTTCGGTGCCGACGAACTGGCCAGCGGCCAGGTCGCCATCAAGCCCCTGCGCGATGCGGCGGCGGCACAGTCGACGCGCGCGCTGGGCGCCGAGGCGGCCTGGGCGGCCGAGCTGCTCCACGCATAATCACCGGTTCCCCGCCGGCAACGCCCCCACTGTCCCCCACCAGGCCCGACCACACTGCGCTTCATCCATGGCAACCTCCCTCGACCTGCAAGAGCAGGAACAGCTTGACGCGCTGAAGGCGTTCTGGAAGCAGTACGGCAACCTCATCACCTGGGTGTTGATTCTGGCGCTGGGCGCCTTTGCCGCCTGGAACGGCTGGAACTGGTGGCAGCGCAGCCAGGCCACCAAGGCCGCGGCGATGTACGAAGAGCTCGACCGCGCCGTTGCCGCCGGTGACGTCGAGCGGACCAGCCGCATCTTCGGCGACCTGAAAGAGCGCTATGCGCGCACCGTCTTTGCGCAGCAGGGTGCCATGGCGGCGGCCAAACTGCAGTTCGAAAAGGGTCAGATCGATGCGGCCAAGGCCTCGCTGGGCTGGGTGGCGGCCAATGCCGGCGAGGACGAATACCGCACGATGGCGCGCCTGAGCATGGCCGACCTGCTGCTGCAGGCCAAGCAGTACGACGAGGCGCTCAAGCAGCTCGACGACGCCAAGGCGCCAAGTTTCGAGGCGCTGGTGGCCGATCGCCGCGGTGATGTGCTGCTGGCGCAAGGCAAGGCCGACGCAGCGCGCGCGGCCTATCAAACCGCATGGGCGGCGATGGACCCGAAACTCGACTACCGCCGCCTGATCGAGGCCAAGCTGGTGTCGCTGGCCGCGCCGCCTCAGGCTGCGGCCAGCGCGGCGTCGGGGGCCGCGCGATGAGTCGCTGGACGAACCGCGGCGGATGGGCGTTTGCCGGCGCGCTGCTGTTGACGCTGCTGACGGCCTGTTCGACCGACAAGCCCAAGCCGACGCCGCTGGAGCCTTACACGCCGCGCATCGCCGGCCGCCAGGTCTGGTCGACGCAGATCGGCAACATCGACTTTCCCTTGTCGGTGGCCGCGCACGGCGGGCGCTTTTACGCCGCTGCGTCTGGCGGCACGGTGCTGGCGCTGAACGTCGACACCGGTGCCGAGCTCTGGCGTGCGCAAGCCGGATCGCCAATTTCGGCCGGCGTGGGCAGTGACGGCCGCTTCACCAGTGTGGTCACGCGCGACAACGAGGTCGTCACTTTTGAAGGCGGCCGGCTGCTCTGGCGCCAGCGTGTGCCAGCGCGCGTGGTGACGGCCCCGTTGGTGGCCGGTGAACGTGTCTTCGTGCTGGCCGTCGACCGCAGCGTGCAGGCCTTCGATGCACTCGACGGCAAGCTTCTTTGGAGCTTTCAGCGCCCGGGCGACGCGCTGACCCTGGCGCAGGCCGGGGTGCTGACCGCCGCGCGCAACCAGCTGCTGGTCGGCCAGTCGGGCCGCCTGGTGGCGCTCGATGCGCTGCGCGGAACGGTGTTGTGGGATCTGCCCATGTCCACCCCGCGTGGTTCGAACGAGGTCGAGCGCCTGGCCGATCTGGTGGGCCCCCCGGTGCGCCACGCTGACCGGTTGTGTGCCCGCGCCTTCCAGAACGCGGTGGGCTGTGTCGACCTGGCCAAGACCACGGTGCTGTGGACGCGCAACAGCGGGGGTTACAGCGCGGTTGGTGGCAACGCCGAGCAGCTGTTCGGGGGCGATGCGGTGGACCGGCTGACGGCCTGGAACGCGGCCACTGGCGAGATCCTGTGGACCAACGAAAAGCTGCGCTATCGCGGCCTCAGCGGTGCGATCGCGGTCGGCGCGTCGGCGGTGTTCGGCGACAGCGAGGGCCAGGTGCACTTCCTGTCGGCGGCCGACGGCCAATTGCAGCTGCGCCTGCCGACCGACGGCAAACCGGTCGTTGGCACGCCGGCGCTCAGCGGCAACACCCTGCTGGTCAGCACGCGGGGCGGCGGCCTGTTCGCGTTCCGGCCGAACTGATCGCACGGTGGTGAAACCGGTCATCGCGCTTGTCGGGCGGCCCAATGTCGGCAAGTCGACCCTGTTCAACCGCATCACCCGGTCGCGCGACGCGATCGTGGCCGACTTCGCCGGTCTGACGCGCGACCGCCACTACGGTGACGCCCACCTGGGCCAGCGCGAGTTCATTGTCATCGACACCGGAGGCTTCGAGCCCGACAGCACGACCGGCATCGTCAAGGAGATGGCGCGCCAGGCGCGACAGGCGGTGGCCGAAGCCGATGCCGTGGTGTTCGTGGTCGACCTGCGTGCCGGCCTGTCGGGGCAGGACCATGACATCGCACGTTATCTGCGCAGCTGCGGCAAGACGGTGGTGCTGGCGGTCAACAAGGCCGAGGGCATGAGCGAGTCGCCGCTGCTGGCCGAGTTTTACGAGCTCGGCATCGGCGAGCCACACCCGGTGTCGGCCGCGCATGGCCAGGGCATCCGCAGCCTGCTCGAGGCGGCACTGGCGGGCCATGACTTCGGCCCCGAAGTCGAAGAAGGCGCTGAAGCGGCGCCTGAGGCCGACGGCGTGATCCGCCTGGCCGTGGCTGGACGGCCCAACGTCGGCAAGTCGACATTGATCAACGCCTGGCTGGGCGAGGAGCGACTGGTTGCGTTCGACCAGCCCGGGACCACGCGCGATGCCATCCACGTGCCGTTCGAGCGCGAAGGCCGGCGCTTCGAGCTGATCGACACGGCCGGCCTGCGGCGCAAGGGGCGGGTGTTCGAGGCGATCGAGAAGTTCTCGGTCGTCAAGACCTTGCAGGCCATCGCCGACTCGCACGTGGTGCTGCTGCTGATCGACGCCACCCAGGGCGTCAGCGACCAGGACGCGCACATCGCCGGCTACATCCTCGATTCGGGCCGTGCTGTGGTGGTGGCCATCAACAAATGGGACGCGACCGACGACTACCAGCGCCAAACCTTGGCGCGATCGGTCGAGACGCGACTGGCCTTTCTGAAGTTTGCGCCGCTGTTGCACATCTCGGCCATTCGACGGCAGGGGCTGACTGCGGTGTGGAAGGCGATCCTGCAGGCCCATGCCTCAGCCACCTGCAAGATGCCCACGCCGGTGCTGACCCGCTTGCTGCACGAGGCTGTCGAGCGGCAGGAACCGCGCCGTGCGGGCCGCTTCCGACCCAAGCTGCGCTACGCGCACCAGGGGGGCATGAACCCGCCGCGGGTGGTGATCCACGGCAACAGCCTGGAGCACGTGACCGACAGCTACAAGCGCTACCTGGAAGGTCGCTTTCGCGAGCATTTCAAGCTCGTGGGCACGCCGCTTCGCATCGAGATGCGCAGTGGCCACAACCCCTTCGAAGAGGCTTGATTTGTACGTCCTGGTCGCTGCGGCAGCGCCGCGCAGCGGCCGTGGGGCCATCTCCGTGCGCGGACCGCGTGTGATAACGTGGATGGCATCCCGTTTCACATCACGGAGCATATCGTGAGCAACAAGAGCCAACTCCTGCAGGATCCCTTTCTGAACCTGCTGCGCAAGGAGCATGTACCGGTCTCGATCTACCTCGTCAATGGCATCAAGTTGCAGGGCCACATCGAGTCCTTCGACCAGTACGTGGTCCTGCTGCGCAACACCGTCACGCAGATGGTCTACAAGCACGCGATCTCGACCGTCGTGCCGGGCCGCGCGGTCAATTTCCACCCCAACGAGACTCCGGACGCGGCCTGAGCCGGGGTCCGCACTCGCAGTCGACGCCTTGAGTTCATCCGCACGCTCCGACCCTGCCACCGACGACACCGCCACGCGGGCCGTGCTGGTCGGGGTTGACCTGGGCGGTGCGTCGCATTTCGACGCCAGCCTGGACGAATTGGCTTTGTTGGCGCACTCTGCAGGCGACCTGACGGTGGGCCGTGTGCTGGCGCGCCGCAAGGCGCCCGATGCGGCCTTGTTTGTCGGCAGCGGCAAGGCCGACGAGATCCGCGACCTGGTGGCGCAGACGTCCGCCCATGGCGTTATCTTCGATCAGGCCTTGAGCCCGGCACAGCAGCGCAACCTCGAGCGCCACCTGGGCGTTCCGGTGGCTGACCGCACGTCGCTGATCCTGGACATCTTTGCCGCCCGTGCGCAGAGTCATGAAGGCAAGCTGCAGGTCGAACTGGCACGCCTGCAGTACATGGCCACGCGTCTGGTCCGACGCTGGTCGCACCTCGAGCGTCAGCAAGGCGGCATTGGCGGCCGGGGCGGGCCGGGCGAGGCCCAGATCGAACTCGACCGCCGCATGATCGGCGACCGCATCAAGTCAGTCAAAGAGCGGCTGGAGAAAGTCAAGCGCCAGCGCGGCACGCAGCGCAAGGCGCGCGAGCGGCGCGGTACTTTCCGTGTGTCGCTGGTCGGCTACACCAATGCCGGCAAATCGACCCTGTTCAACGCGCTGGTGAAGGCGCGCGCCTATGCGGCAGACCAGCTGTTCGCCACGCTGGACACGACCACGCGGTCGCTGTGGCTGGAGCAGGCGGGCTGCTCGGTGTCGCTGTCAGACACCGTGGGGTTCATCCGCGACCTGCCGCACAAGCTGGTCGAGGCTTTCGAGGCCACCTTGCAGGAGGCCGCCGAGGCCGATCTGCTGCTGCATGTGATGGACATCGCGAGCCCGACGGCCCTTGAGCAGCGTGCCGAGGTCGAGCGGGTGCTCGAGGACATCGGCGCCGGCCAAGTGCCGCAGGTGTGGGTGTGCAACAAGAGCGATCTGCTGCCCGACTCGCAGCAGCCGCGCCAGATCGCCGACTGGGTCGAGGTGCATCCCGGCGTGCGGCGGCCGCGCGTGTTCGTCAGTGCCCGCAGCGGCGAAGGCCTGGACGCCTTGCGTCGGGTGATCGCTGCGGCTGCTTCGGGGCGCTTGAATGCCGATCAAGGCACCCCACCTGATAACCCATTGGCCACGCTGGCTGCGGATGCGGTCGTCCCCATCGAATCCCTTCCCTGAGCCAGAGCCCATTCCGATTGCGCTGAAGAACCCAGCGTTTGCTGCCAACGGCACCACGCCGCGGTGGCTGCCGACCCGAGGTGCCACGAACAACATGCCAAATCCTGAAGACAACATCCCCCGTGGCGCCCGACTGCAAGCTTGCACCGCTGCGGCGCGCGCGCTCGTGCATGGCTGGTGGCAGCGCCTGACGCCGCAGCGTGGCGGCGACACCCTGATCTACAACAACGGTCGCAACGAAGGACCACCGGATCTGGACGAGCTTTGGCGTGACTTCAACCGCAAGCTCAGTGGCCTGTTCGGCGGCCGGGGTGGTGGTTCACCCCCGGGCCGTGGCGACGGCCCGGGCAAGTTCCAGCCCGACATGCGAAGTGCCGGTATTGGTCTGGGCCTGATCGGCGCCGTCGTCGTGCTGGGCTGGCTGGGCAGCGGATTCTTCATCGTGCAGGAAGGCCAGCAGGCGGTCGTAACCTCGTTCGGGCGCTACAGCCATACCGTCGATGCCGGCTTCCAGTGGCGCTTCCCGTATCCGTTCCAGGCGCACGAGACGGTGTCGGTGACGCAGCTGCGATCGGTCGAAGTGGGTCGAAATTCAGTGGTCCAGGCCACCGGCCTGCGTGATTCGTCGATGCTGACGCAGGACGAGAACATCGTCGACATTCGCTTCACCGTGCAGTATCGGCTGAGCGACGCTCGGTCCTACCTGTTCGAGAACCGCAATCCCGACGATGCGGTGGTGCAGGCCAGCGAGTCGGCGGTGCGCGAGATCGTGGGCCGCAGCAAGGTCGACTCGGTGTTGTACGAGCAGCGCGACGCGCTGGCAGCTGATCTGGTCAAGTCGGTGCAGGCGCAGCTCGACCGGCTGAAGGCCGGCATCGTGATCTCCAACGTCAACGTGCAGAACGTGGCGGTGCCCGATCAGGTGGTTTCTGCGTTCAACGACGCGGTGAAGGCCGGTGCAGACCGCGACCGCTTCAAGAACGAAGGCCAGGCCTACGCCAGTGACGTGGTGCCCAAGGCGCGCGGCACCGCGTCGCGCCTGCTCGAAGAGGCCGAGGGCTATCGCGCCCGCGTGGTGGCGCAGGCCGAGGGCGATGGACAGCGTTTCCGCTCGGTGCTGGCCGAGTATCAGAAGGCGCCTGCGGTCACACGCGACCGCCTGTACCTCGAGACCATGCAGCAGGTCTACTCCAACGTTACCAAACTGCTGGTCGACAGCCGCAGCGGCAACAACCTGCTGTACCTGCCGCTGGACAAGTTGATCGGCACCGCGCCGGCGGCCGGAACCGCCCCCACCCTGTCGGTGGTGCCGGCACCGACCGAGAACCAGTCGGCCGCGGCCGGCACCGACGTGCGTTCGCGTGACGGTGCGCGCACGCGGGATCGCGAAGGGCGCTGAGGCACATACCATGAATCGAATCGGACTCATCGTCGGCGCGTTCCTGTTGGCCTTGATATTGGCAAGCTCGACCCTGTTCATCGTTGATCAGCGGCAGCTGGCCGTTGTCTATGCACTGGGCGAGATCAAGGAAGTCATCTCCCAGCCGGGCCTGAAGTGGAAGATGCCGCCGCCATTTCAAAACGTCGTCTTCCTCGACAAGCGCATCCAGACGCTGGACAGCCCCGAGACACGGCCGATCTTCACGGCCGAGAAGAAGAGCCTGGTGATCGACTGGCTGGTCAAGTGGCGCATTTCCGAGCCGCGCCAGTTCATCCGCAACAACGGCGCCGATATGCGCAACCTGGAAAGTCGCCTCAGCCCGGTGGTGCAGGCTGCCTTCAACGAGGAGATCACGCGGCGCGATGTGAGTGCGGTGCTGTCCGGTGAGCGCGACAAGATCATGCAGGACGTGCGCAGCCGGCTGGCCGATGACGCGAAGTCCTTCGGCGTCGAGATCGTCGACGTGCGCATCAAGCGTGTCGACTTCGTCGCCGACATCACCGACTCGGTCTATCGCCGCATGGAATCCGAGCGCAAGCAGGTGGCCAACCAGCTGCGCTCGCAAGGCGCTGCCGAGTCGGAGAAGATCCGCGCTGACGCGGACCGCCAGCGTGAGGTGATCATCGCCGAGGCCTACCGTGACTCGCAGAAGGTCAAGGGCGAGGGCGATTCGAAGGCCTCGGCGCTGTATGCCGATGCCTTTGGTCGCGACCCGCAATTCGCGCAGTTCTATCGCAGTCTCGAGGCCTACCGCGCCACCTTCCGCAGCAAATCCGATTTGATGGTGATCGACCCCAACAACGAGTTCTTCAAGGCCATGCGCGGCAGTGGAGCCACGCTGGCGCCGGCCGCCAAGCCCCGCTAGGCGCGGTCAACGAAGATGACCGACTGGCTGATCGGCGCCTTGGCGCTGATGCTGGTGATCGAGGGGCTGCTGCCGTTCTTCAGCCCGCGAGCCTGGCGCCAGGTGTTCGAACGTGCAACCCGCATGAGCGACGGGCAGATCCGCTTTGTCGGCCTCAGCAGCATGCTGATCGGCCTGTTGCTGCTGTTCATCTGGCATTGAATTCAAAGGCGACACAAAGGCTTGCGGCGCAAACGCTGCGGGTGGTGGCCGGTAGAATGCCGTTTTCAACCCCGGTGCGATTTTCATGCTCTCTGCTTGGCTGTTGCCCGAGCACGTTGCCGATATCCTGCCCGCCGAGGCCGCGCGCATCGAACAGCTCAGGCGCAGCCTGCTCGACCGGGCCCGCTGTGCAGGCTTTCAGCTCGTCATCCCGCCGCTGCTCGAGCACCTGGAGTCGCTGCTGTCAGGAACCGGGCGCGAACTCGATCTGAAGACCTTCAAGCTGGTCGATCAGCTCAGTGGCCGCACGCTGGGGCTGCGCGGCGACACCACGCCTCAGGCGGCGCGCATCGACGCGCATCTGCTGAACCACAGCGGCGTCACGCGGCTGTGCTACTGCGGGCCCGTGTTGCACACGCGGCCGCAAGGCCTGCGTGCCAGTCGTGAACCGCTGCAGTTCGGCGCCGAGATCTTCGGCCACGGCGGGCTGGAGGCCGACCTCGAGGCGCAGGAACTGGCCCTGGACGCGGTGCGCAGCGCCGGTGTCGGCCCTCTGGTGATCGACCTTGCCGATGCGCGCGTGCTGCGCGGCGTGCTGGCGGGTGTGCCGATGGACGCGGCGGCGCTGCAGGACGTGGTGCATGCATTGGCGGAAAAGGACGCGTCGGCATTGGACAGCCTGACGAGCAAGGCCCCGCCCGCGGCGCGGCAGGCCTTGCACAGCCTGCTGCGCTTGTATGGCGGCCGCGAGGTGCTGGCCGCGGCGGCCCGCACCTTGCCCGACCGTCCGCTGATCAGGCAGGCGTTGCACGACCTGGGCTGGCTGGCGCAGCATCTGCAGGCGGCATGCCCCGACCTGCAGATAGGTTTCGACCTCTCGGACATGAGCGGCTATGCGTATTACAGCGGCCCGCGCTTCGCGATCTACGGGGCGGGCTGGAGTGATGTGCTGGCGCGCGGCGGTCGTTACGACGAAGTGGGCGCCGTGTTCGGACGCAACCGCCCGGCGGTAGGCTTCAGCCTGGATCTGAAGGCACTGGCCGAGGTTGGTCGGCTGCCCGACCCGGTGCCGGCCATCCACGCGCCCTGGAGCGAGGACATCGCGCTGCGCGCCGCGGTGCGGCGCTTGCGTGAGGCCGGCGAGGTGGTGGTGTTTGCCTTGCCGGGGCACAGCACCGATGGGCAGGCCGTGGCCTGTGACCGAGAGCTGGTGAACGTCGACGGACATTGGGTTGTGCAGACTTGCATGCCCTCAGCGCAACTGAACTGAAGAATCGAGGAAGAACCATGCAGATGCCTCACCGGGTGACCCCAGGCCGCAACGTCGTCGTCGTCGGCACCCAATGGGGTGACGAAGGCAAGGGCAAGGTCGTCGACTGGCTGACCGATCATGCGCAGGGTGTGGTGCGCTTCCAGGGTGGCCACAATGCCGGGCACACGCTGGTCATCGCCGGGCGCAAGACGGCACTGCAGCTGATCCCTTCGGGCGTGATGCGCGATGGCATCACCTGCTACATCGGCAACGGCGTGGTGGTCGATCCAGCACATCTGCTGGGCGAAATCGAAAGGCTGGAGGCCCTGGGGCTGGATGTTCGCTCGCGCCTGTACATCAGCGAGTCCTGCCCGCTGATCCTGCCGTTCCACGTCGAGCTCGACCGTGCACGCGAGGCCCGACGCGAGCGCACGGCCAGTGGCAAGATCGGGACCACGGGCAAGGGCATCGGCCCGGCTTACGAGGACAAGGTGGCGCGCCGCGCCCTGCGCGTGCAGGATCTCAAGCACCCGGCCCGCTTCGAGGCCAGACTGAGCGAACTGGTCGAGCGTCACAACGTCGAGCTGCAAGGTCTGGGCGCGGCCGCCATCGACGCCAAGGCGGTGCTCGACGGCGCGATGAATGCGGCCGATCAGTTGCGGCCCTTGATGGCCGACGTCGGCTACAAGGTCTACAACGCCCATCACGAGGGCGCCAACCTGCTGTTCGAGGGGGCGCAGGGCACCTTGCTCGACATCGACCACGGCACCTACCCCTTCGTCACGTCGAGCAATTGCGTGGCCGGCAATGCAGCAGCCGGTGCCGGCGTCGGGCCCGGCCTGCTGCACTACGTGCTGGGCATCACCAAGGCCTACACCACGCGCGTGGGCGGCGGCCCGTTCCCCACCGAGCTGCCGATCGACCGCGAGGGCAGCGTGGGCCACCATTTCTCGACCGTGGGGCAGGAGCGCGGCACGGTCACCGGCCGTGCCCGCCGTTGTGGCTGGCTGGACGCTGCGGCGCTCAAGCGTGCGATCGTGATCAACGGCGTGTCGGGCTTGTGCGTCACCAAGCTCGACGTGCTCGACGGCATCGATCAGATCCAGGTCTGCGTCGGCTACGAACTCGGGGGGCAACAGATCGACATCCTGCCGCTCGACGCCGACGACATCGTCGCCTGTCGGCCGGTCTACGAGTCCTTGCCGGGCTGGCGCGAAAGCACCGCCGGCCTGACCAACTGGGAGCAGTTGCCCACCAACGCACGACGTTACCTGGAGCGGATCCAGCAACTGATCGGCGCGCCCATCGACATGGTGTCGACCGGCCCTGACCGCGTGCACACGATCCTGCTGCGGCATCCGTTCAGGCCCTGACCGGGTCGACGAAATTCACGAGGAGACTTCATGCTCACCGATGACGGCAAGCACCTGTACGTGTCCTGGGACGAGTACCACATGCTCATCGAGCGCCTGGCGCTGAAGGTGCATGCTTCGGGCTGGTCGTTCGACCAGATCCTGTGCCTGGCCCGAGGCGGCATGCGCCCGGGAGACGTGCTGTCGCGGGTGTTCGACAGACCGCTGGCCATCATGTCCACCAGTTCGTACCGCGCCGATGCCGGCACCATCCAGGGCAGGCTGGACATGGCCAAGTACATCACCATGCCCAAAGGTGAACTGGCAGGCCGTGTGCTGCTGGTCGACGATCTGGCCGACACCGGCGTGACGCTGCGCGCCGTGGTCGAGCGCTTGCGCGGCATGCCGTCGATCAGTGAACTGCGCGCGGCGGTGCTGTGGGTCAAGGGGGTGTCGAGCTACACACCGGACTACTACTGCGACGTGCTGCCGACCAGCCCGTGGATTCATCAGCCCTTCGAGGACTACGACAACCTGCGGCCCGATGGGCTGGCGAAGAAGTTCGCCGTCTGAGTGTGGCCACCGAAAGGCCTTTGCGGATTGCGCCAGCACAAAAGAAAAGGCCGGCAAAGCCGGCCTCGTCTTCAGTCGCGACCTCGATCGCAAATTCATTATTCATTTCTGGTGCCCAGGAAGGGACTCGAACCCCCACGCCGCTAAGCGCTAGTACCTGAAACTAGTGCGTCTACCAATTCCGCCACCTGGGCTTTCAGGAATCAAGGACTATATCATCAAAGAAAAAGACTCAACAATCAGTTCGATCGGCCATCTGGGCGAAATCGAAGGCATCGTCGAGGGCCACCGAGACGGACACGGTTTCGTCTGGCCCGACGACGGACAACCCAGCATCTACCTCGCCCCCGAGGAGATGCGCGCCGTGCTCCACCGCGACCGGGTTCGCGCCCGCGTTCTGCGCCACGACCGCAAAGGACGGCCCGAGGGACGCGTGCTCGACATCATCGAGCGCCGCCGGCTGCCCATCATCGGCCGGCTGCTGCTCGAAAGCGGCCAATGGGTGGTGGCACCTGAGGATCGGCGTTATGGCCACGACATCCTGATCCCTAAGAACGCCACGGCCACTGCGGCGGCGGGGCAGGTGGTGGCGGTCGAGCTTACCGAACCGCCGTCTCTGCACGCCAAGCCTGTTGGCCGCGTGGTCGAGGTGCTCGGCGAAATCGACGATCCCGGCATGGAGATCGAGATTGCGGTACGCAAATACGAGGTACCGCACCGCTTCACGCCGGAGACGCTGGCGCGCGCGGCGGCGCTGCCCGACCATGTGCGCGCCGCCGACCGCAAGGGGCGCATCGACCTGCGCGATGTGGCTCTGGTCACCATCGACGGTGAAGACGCACGCGATTTCGACGACGCGGTGTATTGCGAGCCGTTCAAGCGCGGACGTGGCAAGACCGCCTTCAGCGGCTGGCGGCTGCTGGTAGCCATTGCCGATGTCAGCCACTACGTCAAGCCCGGTGAACCGATCGATGAGGACGCCTACGAGCGCGCCACCTCGGTCTACTTCCCGCGTCGCGTCATCCCGATGCTGCCCGAGAAGCTGTCCAACGGCCTGTGTTCGCTGAACCCCGGGCAGGACCGGCTGGCCATGGTGTGCGACCTGCTCGTGGCCGAGGACGGCAGCATCGACGCTTACCAGTTCTATCCGGCTGTGATCTGCTCGCAAGCGCGACTGACCTACACCGAGGTGGCTGCGGTGCTGGGCAATACGCGCGGCCCCGAGGCCGAACGACGGGCTGAGCTGCTGCCGCACCTGCTGCACCTGCACGAGGCGTACCGTGCGCTGCTGAAGCAGCGTGGCAAGCGCGGTGCGATGGACTTCGACAGCGTCGAGACGCAGATCGTGTGCGACGACCAAGGCCGCATCGAGAAGATCGTGCCGCGCACGCGCACCGACGCGCACCGGTTGATCGAAGAGGCCATGCTCGCGGCCAACGTCTGCGCCGCAGACTTCATCAGCACACAGGCGCACCCGTCGCTGTTTCGGGTGCACGAGGGCCCGACGCCCGAAAAGCGCGTGACCCTGCAAGCCTATCTGCGGGCATTGGGGCTGGGCCTGCACCTGAGCGACGAGCCGACGCCGCTGGAGATGGCGGCCATCGCCCGTGCCACGCATGAACGTCCCGATGCGGCGCAGATCCACATGATGCTGTTGCGGTCGATGCAGCAGGCCATCTACACCGCCAGCAATGCCGGGCACTTCGGCCTGGCCTACGACGCATACACGCACTTCACAAGCCCGATCAGGCGCTATCCCGACTTGCTGGTGCACCGTGTCATCAAGGCACTGCTCGGCAAGCGCAAATACCACCTGACGCCCAGTCCCAAGACCCGCACGCCCGAGCTGCGCCGCGGAGGCAAGATGGTGGCACCGCGCCAGGTCAAGCCGATGTCGCAGGAAATGGCGCTGTGGGAGGCTGCCGGCGCACACTGCAGCGCCAACGAGCGCCGTGCCGACGAGGCCACACGCGATGTCGAGGCCTGGCTGAAATGCCGCTACATGCGCGAGCGCCTGGGCGAGCAGTTCAGCGGCACGGTGAGCGCGGTCACGGCCTTCGGCCTCTTCGTCACGCTGGACGAGCTGTTCGTCGAAGGTCTGGTGCACATCAGCGAGCTTGGCGGCGACTACTACCGGTTCGATGAACTGCGACAGGAACTTCGAGGCGAGCGAACCGGAGTGCGCTACACCTTGGGCGTGCGCGTGCAGGTTCAGGTCAGCCGCGTCGACCTCGACGCCCGCCGCATCGACTTTCGCCTGGTGCGCGAAGGCGAAGGCGATCGCTTGCCCGCCAGCGGCAGGGCCGAGCGCAGTAGACCCGCCAGTGCCAGCGACGCGCTGACCAGCGTGCGCAGCGCCGACCGCAAGGCCAAGACCGCCAGCCGGGAACGCATCGCGCGTGCCAAGGGCGGCGCTGGCAAGACCGCTTCACGCAAGGCGGCCGGCGCAGCGACCGACAGCAAGACCGGCACCAAGCGGCGCAGCCGGCGCTGATCGTGCAGGGCCATCAGCCCAGTGCTGCGGCCATGGCCTCGATCAGGTCGCCGGCGCGCAGCGGCAAGGGGCTGGTGCGGACTTGGCCGCGGGCGTCGAAGGCATGGCGGTCGGCCGCGTGCCCGTGCAGCCAGGTGGCGTGCCGGGCGCAGGCCGACGCCAGCGTCAGGTTCGTCATGCTGTTCGATGGTGGCCATTGCGCCCACAGGCCACCGATCCAGCCGGCGAGCACGTCACCGCTGCCTGCGGTGGCCAATGCCGCGTTGCCGCTGGCATTGATCCAGGGTGTGTGACCGGGTGCCGCGACCACCGTGCCCGAGCCCTTCAATGCGACCACCGCGGCCAGGCGCTGTGACAGACGGGCGGCTGCCGCCAGACGGTCGGCCTGCACCTCGGCCGCGCTGACGCCCAGCAGTCGGGCCGCTTCCAGCGGATGCGGGGTGAGCACCGTGGGCTGACCACGCGCTGCGCGGTCGGCCAGCAGCTTCTGCAGCCCGGTGTCTCTGGCGACAGCATTCAAGGCGTCAGCGTCGAGCAGCAGGCGCCCCGCGCCGATCAGCAACGGCGCCAGCGTGTCGGCCACGGGCGGTCCTCCACCGCAGCCGCAGACCACGGTGGTGGCACTCAAGGTCCGGGCATCTGCGAGCCAGGCAGCCTTGCGCAACATCAGCTCGGGCATCGGCGAGCGATGCTCGGCGTCGTCGAGCAGGCTGAGGTAGACGCGCCCGGCGCCGGCGGTCAGAGCAGCACGTCCGGCCAGCGCCGCCGCGCCTGTCATGCCCGCGGCACCTCCGATCACCATCAGGTCACCGAAGCTGCCCTTGTGCTGGGCATGTCGGCGTGAGGGCAGATCTGGTTGCGGCGCCTTGGCCCAGGGACCCAGCCAGGCACAGGGCGTTTCGGTTTCGGTGACGCCCAGCACATCGAACCAGGGGTCACCCGCGTGGTCACGCCCCTGCCCGGTGAACAGCCCGGGCTTGAGCGTCAGCAGGCTCAGCGTCCAGGCCGCATGAATGGCGGCGCTGCCGACGGGCGACCCAGTGTCAGGGTGCAGGCCGCTGGGCAGATCGATGGCGAGGATCGGTGCCTGTCCAGCATTGGCCATGTCGATGGCGCGCGCCAGGTCGCCCTCAGGCGGCCTGGCCGCACCCAGGCCGAGCAAGGCGTCGATCACCAGATCGGGTTCGTCCAGGCCTTGCAGGGCTGCAGTTACCGGTACGCCGGCATGGCGCGCTTGCTGCAGGGCCTGCGCGGCATCGGCCGGCAAGCGGGCCGGGTCGGCCAGGTGCACCACGCGGACTGACTTGCCCTGTGCCTTCAGGTGGAACGCCGCGATCAGGCCGTCGCCACCGTTGTTGCCCGGTCCCGCCAGCACCAGCACGCGCTCGGCGTGCGGCGCCAAGGCCAGCGCCAGGCGCGCCGTGGCCAGGCCCGCACGCGCCATCAAGGCGCCGGCAGCAACGCCCGCAAGCGCTGTGCTTTCGATGCGGCGGCTTTGGGCCTGGTCATGCAGGGGCCAGGCAGACCGGGCGGCGAAGATGCGCTGTGGGCCGGCAGGCGGCTGGTCTTGGTGGGCAGGGGCGGGCATTGAACGGAGACTTGGATGATCGTCTGGCATGGTGCTCTGAAGCAAATGTGGCTTCGCCACTTTGCTTGACCCCTGGGGCGGGAATGACGAAGTCATGTCCTGGGGGTGATCAGTATGCGACCCATGCTTTCATGGGCTCAGCCGCGCAGTCGGGCAATGCCCAGGCCGGCCAGGTCGATCCCTGGGCTGCGGCCGCCGATCTGATCGGCCAGTACCCGCGCCGACCCGCAGGACAGCGCCCAGCCGCTTGAGCCGTGGCCGAGGTTCAGCCAGACGCCCGTGGCGCCGCTGGCGCCCAGCACCGGCGGGCCATCGGGCAGCATCGGTCGCGCGCCTTTCCACACCTGCACGTCTCGCAGTTGCGCTGCACCCGGAAACCAGTCGTTCAGCACCTTGTACAGGGTGGCCACGGCGGCGGCGTTCAGGCGATCCGGGTGGCCGCCGAGTTCGGCGCTGCCGGCCACCCGTACACGCTGGCCCAGCCGGGTCAGCGCGACCTTGAACTTCTCGTCCATGAGTGCCGAATGCGGGCCGACGGCGGCCGCTTCATGGTGGCGCAATGGCGCCGTCAGCGAGTAGCCATAGACCGGGGTCAGTGGCAGCTTCAGCCCGCAGCCTTGCAACACGGCGTTGGCCTGTACACCTGCGCACACCACCACGGCGTCGAACGCAGCCTGGCCCGCGCGGTCGCGCAGCCGCCACTGCAGCCCCGGTGCGTTGCCCGGCAACACCGTCTGCACATCGTGATCGAAGCGGAACTGCGCGCCCAATCGCTGTGCCTCGGCCCTGAGCAGGTGCGCAAATTGCCGGCAGTTGCCCACGCCGTCGTGCGGCAGGTGGATGGCGCCGGCCAGTTCGGTCTGAGGGTTGAGCCCGGGCTCCAGCGCGCGACAGCGATCGGGCGTGACCAAGGCATGTTCGACGCCCAGTTCCTGCAGCAGCTTCAAGCCCGCCTGCGCACCGGCCAACGCGCGATCGCTGCGCAACAGCACCAGGTAGCCTTGTGCCTGCTCGAAGTCCAGCCGCAGGCCCTGCGCCAGCCCCGACAGCCGTTGTCGGCTGTACTGCGCCAGTGTCTGCATCGCGCTGCGATTGCGCCGATACACCGCCGGCCGACAGGCGCGCCACCAGCGCCACATCCAGCGACATTGCGCCAGCGACGGCAGGCCGGCGAAGCGTACCGCGGCATGACGGCCGAATACCTGCGACATCACCTTCCAGGGCATGCCGGGCGCCGCCCAGGGCGTGACATAGCCCGGCGCGATGACGCCGGCATTGGCAAAGCTGGTTTCGGCCGCCACGGTATTGCGGCGTTCGAACACCGTTACCGCATGTCCGTCTGCGGCCAGCTCGTAGGCCGTCGTGACGCCGACGATGCCGGCGCCGATCACAGCAACTCGCAAGTCAGGCTTTCGTGATGCCGGTGCTGGCCAGGGCCGACTCGATGGTCAGCGAGGTCGACAGCACCGCGTCGTCGGACAGGGCTGTGCCCCAGACCATCAGCCCCACGGGCAGTTGGCCGGCCGCATGGCAAGGCAGCGACAACGCGCAGCCGTCAAAGAAGTTCACCACTGACGGGTTGCGCAGCAACCGGGCGTTGGTCGCGAAGAAGGCGTCGTCACTGGCCAGCAGCGGCGCCACTGGCGGTGCCTGCATCGGCACCGTGGGCGACAGCAGCGCGTCGTAACCGGCGATCGTGTCGTCGACGTCGGCGATCCACGCCGCGCGCGCCTGCAGCAGGTCGATGTAGTCGGCCGCGCCAATGGCCTGGCCACGCCGGATGCGTGCGGCCACGCGGGGGTCGTACTGCTCGCCGAGCCGGTCCAGACGCTGCCTGTGCCAGGCCCAGCTTTCGGCCGCGGCAAAGCCACCTTGGGCATTCAGCGTGGCCAGCTGGCGCAAGGCGGGCAGTTCGATCTCGTCGATCACGGCGCCGCCGTCGCGCAAGACCTGCAACGCGGCGTCGAAGGCTGTCACCACGGCGGGTTCCAGATCGTTCAGCATCACCGCAGTGGGCACGGCCAGGCGCAGCAGCCGCAGCGGGCGGACGCGCAGCGTCACGCGCCGCGCAGCCAGAATCTCGTGCAGCAGCACCGCGTCGCGCACCGTGCGGGTGATGACACAGCTGGTGTCCAAAGTGCCCGACAAGGGAATGCAACCGGCCAGCGGCGTCAGTCGCTGCGTGTTCTTGAATCCGACCAGACCCTGCAGCGCCGCCGGGATGCGGATCGACCCGCCGGTATCGGAGCCCAGCGCCGCCCAGGCCGCGCCGGCGGCAACCGAGGTTGCGCCGCCCGAGGTCGACCCACCTGGGGCGCGCACCTGCGGGTCCAGCGCCAGCGTGCCGGCATTGACCGGCGTGCCATGGTGCGGGTTGATGCCGACGCCCGAGAACGCGAACTCCGACAGGTTGGTGTGCCCGATCAAGGCGGCACCGGCCGCGCGCAGCCGAGCCACCGCGGGGCTGTCGTCGCGGGCTGCAGGTGCATCGTGCATCGATGCCGAACCCCCGGTACTGGGCTGCCCGGCAATGTCGAACAGGTCCTTGATCGACACCGCCAGCCCCGCCAGTGGCGGCAGGGGTGCGCCGTGCCGCTGCAGTTCATCGACCGCTGCGGCGCTGGCGCGGGCGCTGCTGTCGAAACGGCGGATGAAGGCATTTGCGCAGGCGGGTGAATCGGCGGCTTGCAATGCGTGGGCGAGCAGTCCGCTGGCGCTGTTGCGGCCGCTGGCCACGGACTCGTGGGCCCCTACCAGGTCGACGCTGTCGGCACGTGCTAAAATCATTGGGTTTGTCTCGGGGCGGGCAGCGAGTGGCGCATCGGCGCCACCTGTGCAGGTTACGGGGCATTCACCACTGCGGGGCCTTGTTCGACCGCATCATCGATTCGATGGTGGCAATCGGTAGTCGGTCAGGTCCTGCAAATCGCGAACCCGGCATTTCGAGGTGTCGTCAGCGCGTGCAACTTCGGTGTCACGCGGTCACGATCAGCGCCGGGATTCTAGATCCAACCTTCGGAGTTTCCATGACTGTCTCCATGCGTGAAATGCTGGAAGCGGGTGTCCATTTCGGTCACCAGACGCGCTTCTGGAATCCCAAGATGGCGCCGTACATCTACGGCCATCGCAACAAGATCCACATCATCAACCTCGAGAAGACGCAGCCGCTCTTCAATGAGGCGATGAAGTTCATCCGTCAGCTCAGCGCCCGCCGCGGCACGATCCTGATGATCGGCACCAAGCGCCAGGCGCGCGACGTGGTGGCGCTGGAAGCCAATCGATGCGGCATGCCCTTCGTCGACCAGCGCTGGCTGGGCGGCATGATGACCAATTTCAAGACGGTCAAGGGTTCACTGAAGAAGCTCAAGGAAATGCAGACGACCAAGGACGCCGGCACTGAGGCCATGATCAAGAAGGAAGCGCTGCTGTTCGATCGCGGGCTGGCCAAGCTCGAGAAGGACATCGGGGGCATCCAGGACATGACCGCCCTGCCCGACGCCATGTTCGTGATCGACGTCGGATATCACAAGATCGCAGTGGCTGAGGCCAAGAAGCTGGGCATCCCCGTGATCGGCATCGTCGACACCAACCATTCGCCGGTGGGCATCGACTACGTGATCCCCGGCAACGACGACTCGGCCAAGGCCGTGGCCCTGTATGCCCGTGCCGTAGCCGACGCCGTGCTCGAAGGCAAGGCCAGTGCCGGCAACGAGGTGGTGCAGGCCGCCGCCGGCGGTGACGAGTTCGTCGAGGTGCGCGAAGAAGCCTGAGCGACCGCAGCGACGGCCTTGCTGGGCCGTCCGGCGGGGGCACTGACCCCGCCCGGATCCAGATGCAATGCAGGCCGGGCCGCTGCGATGGCGGCGGCCCGGCCTTTGAATGGAGACCCCGACAATGCCCGCAATCACTGCAAGCATGGTGGCCGAGCTGCGCGCCAAGACCGACGCTCCAATGATGGAGTGCAAGAAGGCGCTCACCGAAGCTGACGGCGACGCCGCACGCGCCGAAGAAATCCTGCGCGTCAAGCTCGGCAACAAGGCTGGCAAGGCCGCGTCGCGCATCACCGCCGAGGGCGTGATCACCGCCTCGGTCGACGGCCGTACCGGCGCGCTGCTTGAGATCAACTGCGAGACCGACTTCGTTTCCAAGAACGAGGCTTTCATGGCCTTCGCCCGCAGTTGCGCCGACCTGGTGGCCCGTAGCAACCCGGCCGACGTGGCGGCGCTGTCGGCGCTGGCGCTGTCGCAGGATGGGTTCGGCCCGACGGTGGAAGACGTGCGCAAGGGACTGATCGGCAAGATCGGCGAGAACCTGTCGCTGCGTCGCTTCAAGCGCTACGCCGGCGGTGGGCAGCTGGCGCACTACCTGCACGGCACGCGCATCGGCGTGATCGTCGAGTTCGAAGGCAATGCTGTGGCGGCCAAGGACGTGGCGATGCACGTGGCGGCGATGAAGCCCAAGGCGCTGGCGACCAGCGATGTACCGGCCGACCTGATCGAGATCGAACGTCGTGTCGCAGCCGAGAAGGCTGCCGAGAGCGGCAAGCCGGCCGAGATCGTGGCCAAGATGGTCGACGGGTCGGTGCAGAAGTTTCTGAAGGAGGTGTCGCTGCTGAACCAGACCTTCGTCAAGAACGACAAGCAGACCGTCGAACAGATGCTCAAGGCCGCAGCCACGCAGGTGAAGTCATTCACGCTGTACGTGGTGGGCGAGGGCATCGAGAAGAAGGTCGACGACTTCGCGGCTGAAGTGGCGGCACAGGTCGCCGCGGCCAAGGGCGGCTGAGCACGGCGTTGCGGGCCCGCGGCCGTAGCCGCGACCGCTACACTCTTACGTTCGATTCCGACCGGAGCCCAGCCGAATGCCGGCGTACAAGCGCATCCTGCTCAAACTCTCAGGCGAAGCCCTGATGGGTGACGACGCCTACGGCATCAATCGGGCCACCATCGTGCGCATGGTGCGCGAAGTGCAAGACGTGACGCAGCTCGGTTGCGAGGTTGCGGTGGTGATCGGCGGTGGCAACATCTTTCGTGGAGTCGCCGGTGGTGCGGTGGGCATGGACCGCGCTACCGCCGACTACATGGGCATGCTGGCCACCGTGATGAACGCGTTGGCGCTTGCCGACACGATGCGCCAGGAAGGCATGACGGCGCGCGTGATGTCGGCGATCTCGATCGATCAGGTGGTCGAGCCCTATGTGCGACCCAAGGCCCTGCAGTACCTGGAGGAAGGCAAGATTGTGGTGTTTGCCGGCGGCACCGGCAACCCGTTCTTCACCACCGACACGGCAGCGGCCTTGCGCGGCGCCGAGGTCGGCGCCGAGATCGTGCTGAAGGCCACCAAAGTCGACGGTGTGTACAGCGCCGACCCCAACAAGGACCCGACGGCGACCCGATACACGCGCATTGCTTTCGACGAGGCCATCGCGCGCAACCTGCAGGTGATGGACGCCACCGCGTTTGCGCTGTGCCGCGACCAGAAGCTGCCGATCAAGGTGTTCAGCATCAACAAGCCCGGCGCTTTGAAGCGGGTGGTTCAGGGCGAGGACGAAGGCACCTTGGTGCATGTTTGACGAGGCGACGACGACGATGAGCACGAGCATTCCCGAGATCAAGACCACAGCCGAGCAGAAGATGAGCAAGTCGGTCGAAGCCATGAAAGGCGATCTGCAGAAGATCCGTACCGGCCGTGCTCACCCCGGCATCCTCGACCAGGTGCAGGTCGACTATTACGGCTCGATAGTGCCGATCAGCCAGGTCGCCAACGTCAGTCTGCTCGACGCCCGCACGATCAGCGTGCAGCCCTGGGAAAAGGGCATGGGCGCCAAGATCGAGAAGGCGATCCGCGAATCCGACCTGGGGCTGAACCCGGCGTCGCAGGGTGATCTGCTGCGCGTGCCAATGCCGGCGCTGACCGAAGAGCGCCGCAAGGACCTGACCAAACTGGTGCGCCACACCGGCGAAGAGGCCAAGATTGCCGTGCGCAGCGTGCGCCGCGATGCCAACGATCATTTGAAGAAGCTGCTCAAGGACAAGTCTGTGTCCGAGGACGATGAGCGCCGCGCGCAGGACGAGGTGCAGCGCCTGACCGATCGCACGATCGCTGAGATCGACCGGCTGGTGCACGCCAAAGAAGCCGAAGTGCTGGCCGTTTGACCGCGGCGGGCCTCTTGCTGGCGACTTCGGATCCGGCCAATGTGCCGCGGCATGTGGCCGTCGTGATGGATGGCAATGGCCGCTGGGCGCGCAAGCGCTTCATGCCGCGCTTCTTCGGCCACGAGCAGGGCATGGAGACCCTGCTGCGCGTGATCGACTTGTTCGCCGACCGCGGTGTGGAGTACCTGACCGTATTCGCGTTTTCGTCGGAAAACTGGAAGCGCCCCGACGAAGAGGTATCGGGCCTGATGAACCTGGTGCTGATCGGCGTAGCCAAGTATCTGCGCAAGCTGGCGACCCAGGGCGTGCGCATCCGCATCGTGGGCGATCGCAGCGGCGTCTCCCACAAGCTGCGTGCCGCCTGGGACGAAGCCGAGTTGGCGACTGCCTCCAATACCCGCATTCACCTGTCGGTCGCGTTCAACTACGGCGGTCGCTGGGACATCGTGCAGGCCTGTCAGCGCGCCGTTCGCGATGGCCTGCGCCCCGACCAGGTCGATGAGTCAGCGCTGGCGGGCCGCATGGCGTTGTCGTTTGCACCTGACCCCGACCTGTTCATCCGCACCGGCGGCGAGATGCGAGTCAGCAACTTCCTGCTCTGGCAGACAGCTTATGCCGAGCTGTACTTCAGCGACTGCCTGTGGCCCGACTTCGGCACTGCGGAAGTCGATGCGGCATTGGCCGCATATGCACGCCGCGAGCGCCGCTTCGGCGATGTGCACGCACCCGAGGTCGTGCCGCAAGGCGCCTGAGGCCGGTGCTTCGCCAGCGCATCATCACGGCCCTGATTCTGCTGGCGATCCTGCTGCCGGCGCTGTTCGCCACGTCACCCTGGCCCTTTGCCGTCGTGTCGCTGGTGATGATCGCTGCAGCGGGCTGGGAATGGGGCCGGCTCAATGCGCTGGTGTCGCCGGCTGCCGTCGGCCTGGGCGTCGCATTGGCCGTGGCATGCGGACTCACCTTGGCCGGCAGCTGGTCCACCCAGGCGCCGCGGCCGCTGTGGTGGCTGACGACGGCGCTGTGGGTGACCGGCGGTACGCTGGCCCTGCGTGCCGGACCGCAGGTCTGGCCGCGCCTGTCGACCACCTTGCGCATCGTGCTCGGCGCGGGCCTGTTGTGGGCTGCCTGGCTGGCCCTGGTCCACGCCCGCACGATCGGCATCAACTTCATCCTGTCCGTGCTGTGCCTGGTGTGGATGGCGGACGTGGCTGCGTATTTCGGTGGCCGCGCATTCGGACGCCGCAAGCTGGCGATCAGCATCAGCCCGGGCAAGAGTTGGGAAGGGGTATGGAGCGGCATGCTCGGTGTGCTGTTGCTGGGCGCGGCCTGGGCTGCGGTCGAGGCCGGTGGCGGCGTTGACAGCCCCAGCCTGTACCGCACCGTGTTCACGCGCTGGGGTCCTCTGGGCGGCGCGCTGGCCCTGCTGGCCTTGGCCGGCATGAGTGTGGTCGGCGATCTGATCGAATCGCTGGTCAAGCGTGCGGCGGGTGCCAAGGACAGCAGCGGCCTGCTGCCGGGCCATGGCGGCGTACTCGACCGTGTGGACGCGCTGTTGCCGGTGTTCCCGATCGCGATGGCACTGGTCACGCTGTAAGGCCCAGTCGACCATGAGCCGGCCCCAACGCATCGCGATCCTCGGCTCCACCGGTTCGGTGGGCACCAGCACGCTCGATGTCATCGCCCGCCACCCCGATCGCTTCGAGGTCTGGGGGCTCAGTGGCCACAGCCGGCTGGACGAACTGGTGGCCCAATGCCAGCGCTGGCAGCCGCGCAGGGTGGTCGTGTCTGACGAAGCAGCAGCGCAACGCGTGCGCCGGGACCTGGCGGCGGCGGGTCTGCGCACCGAGGTCGACTGCGGGGCCGAGGCGCTCTGCCAGCTGGCCGCGCAGACTGAAGTCGATGCCGTGATGGCCGCCATCGTGGGCGCGGCCGGCCTGGCACCGTGCATGGCAGCGGCGCGCGCCGGCAAGCGCCTGATGCTGGCCAACAAGGAGGCGCTGGTGGTCGGAGGCAGCCTGTTCATGCAGGCCGTGCGGCAAGGCGGCGCCACGCTGCTGCCGGTGGACAGCGAACACTCGGCGATCTTTCAGTGCTTGCCCGAGGATCGCCGCCAATGGGCGGCGCGCATCGATCACATCCTGCTCACGGCGTCGGGCGGGCCGTTTCGCCAGCGTGACGTGTCGACGCTGTCCAGCGTCACCCCGGAAGAGGCCTGTGCCCATCCCAACTGGGTGATGGGGCGCAAGATATCGGTCGATTCGGCGACCATGATGAACAAGGCGCTGGAAGTCATCGAGGCGCACTGGCTGTTTGATCTGCCGGCCTCGCAAGTGCGCGTGGTGCTGCATCCGCAAAGCATCGTGCACTCGATGGTCGTTTGCCGCGATGCCTCGGTGCTGGCGCAAATGGGTACGCCGGACATGCGGGTGCCGATCGCCTACGCGCTGTCGCACCCGCAGCGCATCGAGTCGGGTGCGGCCAGTCTCGACTTCAGCGCGCTGGCGGCGTTGCAGTTCGAGGCGATGGACCTGCAACGCTTTCCGGGCCTGAAGCTCGCCTATGATTGCCTGGCCGCTTGCGAAGGCTCGGCAGCCGTGCTCAACGCCGCCAATGAAGTGGCCGTCGAAGCCTTTCTCGAGCGGCGCATCGCCTTCACGGCGATCCACGCGGTCAACTGCCGCACGCTCGAATCCGTTGCAGCGTGGTCGGCCGAACTGCGAACGGTCGACGATCTGCTGGATCTGGATCGGCGAGCACGTGATGCGGCGCGACGGCATGCCAAGGAGCTGACCCTTTGATCACCACGGTACTTGCGTTCTTGCTGACCCTGGGCGTGCTGATCATCGTGCACGAGTTCGGACACTATCGCGTGGCCGTGGCCTGCGGCGTCAAGGTACTGCGTTTTTCAGTCGGGTTCGGTCGGGTGTTGTGGCGGCATCAGCGTGACCGCGAATCGACCGAGTTCGTGATCTGCGCGCTGCCGCTCGGCGGCTATGTGCGCATGCTGGACGAGCGCGAGGCGCCTGTGCAGCCGCATGAGATCAACCGTGCGTTCAACCGCAAGTCGCTGTGGGCACGCACGGCAATCGTCTTGGCCGGCCCCTTGGCCAATCTGGCCCTGGCCGTCTTGCTCTATGCCTCGGCCCATGTGCTGGGTGTGGTGGAACCGAAGGCCGTGATCTCGGCGCCCGCGTCAGCCAGCCTGATGGAGGCTGCGGGCCTGAAGGCCGGCGACTGGGTTCGTGCCTGGTCGACCGACGGGCAGGACTGGAAAGACCTGAACTCGCTGACCGATCTACGCTGGCAGATCACGCAGGCCACACTGCGCGGCGAGGCGCTGTACCTGATGGTCAGTGATCGTCATGGCCATGGCCAGCGCAGCGCCCGCATCGACCTGGGGCGCCTGGGCTCCCACGAGATCGACGCCTCGACGATGAAGGCGATCGGGCTTGGTCCGGCCTTCAGCGAGCCGGTGCTCGGTGACGTCAAGGCCGGCGGTCCGGCAGCCCTGGCCGGGCTGCGCAAGGGCGACCGCGTGGTGTCGATCGACGAACGTCCGCTGGCCGACGCCTTCAGCGTGCGCGAGCGCATCGTCAAGGCGGTCAGCGGCGGCAAGATGATTGCGCAAGCCTGGCGCGTCGAACGTGATGGTCAGCTGCTCGACATCACGGTCAAGCCGCGACTGATGAACGAAGGCGGGCGCGAGTTCGGCCGCATCGACGCTTTCGTCGGCCCGGCGCCCGAGATGGTGACCGTGCGTCAGGGCCCGGTCGACGCCCTGGTGATGGGCGCGCAGCGCACCTGGGAGGTGTCGGCGCTAACGGTGCGAATGCTTGGGCGCATGCTGATCGGTGAAGCGTCGCTGAAGAACCTGAGCGGGCCGCTGACGATTGCCGACTATGCCGGGCAGTCGGTGCAGCAGGGCCTGACCTACTATCTCGCCTTCCTGGCCCTGGTCAGCGTGAGCCTGGGCGTGCTCAACCTGCTGCCGCTGCCCATGCTCGATGGCGGGCATCTCATGTACTATGCTTTCGAGGGTCTGACCGGTCGGCCGGTATCGGATCTCTGGCTCGCGCGTCTGCAACGAGGCGGCATCGCGCTGCTGTTGATGATGATGTCCGTGGCCCTCTTCAACGACGTGGCCCGCCTGCTGGGCCTGTAACGATCGCCTCATGTTTCCCGTCTCTCCGCTTGTCCCGGTGCCCGCAGGCACCGCTTCCCGTTCCATGCGTGTTGCCGCGGTCACCTTGACGCTGGCGGCCCTGGTGGCCGCGCCATCGGCGCAGGCTGTGACGCCCTTCGTGCTGAAGGACATCCGCGTCGAAGGTCTGCAGCGCACCGACCCCGGAACGGTGTTTGCCGCGCTGCCATTTCGGATCGGCGACACCTACAACGACGACAAGGGCGCGATAGCGCTGCGCTCGCTCTTCGCCACTGGTCTGTTCAAGGACGTGCGCGTCGAAATCGAAGGTGACGTGGCGGTGATCATCGTCGACGAACGGGCGGTGATCGCCACCGTCACCTTCGTCGGTCTGAAGGAATTCGACAGCGAACCGCTGACCAAATCGCTGAAGGAAGCCGGCATCGGCGAAGGCCTGCCCTTCGACCGCGCGCTGGTCGACCGTGCCGAACAGGAGATCAAGCGCCAGTACCTGTCGCGCAGCCTTTACGGGGCCGAGGTGGTGACCACGGTCACGCCGATCGAGCGCAACCGAGTCAACGTGACCTTCACGATGACCGAAGGTGACGCCGCCCGCATCCGCGACATCCGCATCGTCGGCACCAAGGCCTTCTCCGAATCCACGCTGCTCGGACTGTTCGACCTGACTGCGGGCGGCTGGCTGACCTGGTACACGAAGTCAGACCGTTATTCTCGCGCCAAGCTCAACGCCGACCTCGAGACGCTGCGGGCGTATTACGTCAACCGGGGCTATCTCGAATTCGCGGTCGAATCAACCCAGGTCACGATCTCGCCCGACAAGCAGCAGATCTCGATCACGATCTCGGTGCGCGAGGGCCAGCCCTACACCGTCACTGCCATCAAGCTCGAAGGCGATTTCCTGGGCAAGGAAGACGAGTTCCGCTCGCTGGTTCGACTGCGTCCCGGGGAGCCCTACCGTGGCGAGGCCGTCACCGAGACCGCCAAGGCCTTCGGCGACCTGTTCGGCGCCTACGGCTATGCCTTCGCCCGCGTCGACACGCGGCCCGAAATCGACCGTGAACGTGGCCAGGTGGTGGTCAACCTGGTCGCCGACCCGCAGCGGCGTGTGTACGTGCGCCGCATCGACGTGGCCGGCAACACGCGCACGCGCGACGAGGTCGTGCGCCGCGAGTTCCGCCAGATCGAGTCGTCCTGGTACGACGGCAACCGAATCAAGCTCTCGCGCGACCGCGTCGACCGCCTGGGGTATTTCAAGGACGTCAACGTCGACACGGCCGAAGTGCCGGGTGCGCCCGACCAGGTCGACCTGACCGTCACCGTGACCGAGAAGCCCACCGGCAACCTGCTGATCGGCGCCAACTACTCCAACGCCGAGAAACTGGGGCTGTCGGCTTCGGTTCGCCAGGACAACGTCTTCGGTTCGGGCAACTACCTGGGCATCGAGCTCAACACCAGCCGCACCAACCGCACGCTGGTGATCAGCGGCGTCGACCCCTACTTCACGGTGGATGGGATCTCGCGGGCGATCGATCTCTTCTACCGCACCAGCCGTCCGCTGAATGCACAGGGCGACGAATACCAGATCACGACGCCGGGCGCGTCGGTGCGCTTCGGGGTTCCGGTCACCGACTTCGACACCGTGTTTCTCGGCATCGGTGCGGAAAGCACCCGCATCGGCACGTCCACCGGCATCCCGAACAGCTATTTTCTGTATCGCGAGACCTACGGGGCCAGCAGCCTGTCGCTGCCCGTGACGCTGGGCTGGGCGCGTGATGCACGCGACAGCGCGCTGGCACCCACGGCCGGGCGCTACCAGCGCATCAATTTCGAGTGGAGCTTCGCCGGTGACGTGCGCTATCTGCGCACCAACCTGCAACACCAGGAGTACTGGCAGTTGCCGTTCAAGATGTCGCTGGGCATCAATGCCGAGCTCGGTCTGGGCAAGGGCCTGGGCGGACGGCCGTTCCCGATCTTCAAGAACTTCTACGGCGGTGGTCTGGGCAGTGTGCGCGGCTTCGAACAGGGTTCGCTTGGTGTGATCGACCCCACCGGGGCCTTCATCGGTGGCGCCAAGAAGCTCAACATCAACGCCGAGCTCTACTTCCCGGTACCCGGCACGGGCAACGACAAATCCCTGCGCATCTTTGCCTTTGCCGATACCGGCAACGTCTGGCGCGAGGACGAGAAGATGTCGGCCAGCCAGCTGCGGGCGTCGGCCGGGCTTGGGCTCAGCTGGATCTCGCCGGTGGGTCCGCTCAAACTCAGCTGGGCTGCACCCTTGCGCGCGCAGCCCAACGATAGAATCCAACGCTTTCAGTTTCAGATCGGGACTGCCTTCTGATGACGACTTCGATGTTCAAGACCCTGGCCGCATCCCTGGCCTGGATGCTGGTTGCGGCGGCCCCGGTGGCCGCTGCGGCGCAGGAGCTCAAGGTCGGCTACGTGAACAGCGAACGTGTGCTGCGTGAAGCAACGCCGGCCAAGGCCGCGCAGGCCAAACTCGAGGCCGAGTTCAGCAAGCGTGACCGCGAGCTGAACGACCAGGCCGTCAAACTCAAGGCAGCGGCCGACAAGCTCGACAAGGATGCGCCTACGCTGGCCGAGGCCGAACGCACGCGGCGGCAGCGTGAGCTGGTCGAGCAGGACCGTGACCTGCAGCGCAAGCGGCGCGAGTTCCAGGAAGACCTGAACCAGCGCAAGAACGAGGAGCTGGCCAGCGTGGTCGAGCGCGCCAACCGCGTGATCAAGCAGATCTTCGATCAGGAGAAGTACGACCTGATCCTGCAGGAAGTGGTCTTTGCCAGCAGCCGCGTCGACATCACCGACAAGGTGATCAAGTCCCTGAACGCCGCCGGCGCGGCCAAGTAGGGCCGCCCGCGCGGCCGGCCCCTGCGGTGCCCTCCGTGCAGGCCAGCCTGGCTGAACTGGTGGCCGCTCTCGGCGGCGAACTGGTGGGCGATGCCGACTGCCGTGTCGACGCGATCGCCCCGCTCGAACGAGCCGGCCCCAGCCACATCAGCTTTCTGGCCCAGGCCCGGCTGCTGCCGCAGCTGGCCACGACCGCCGCGGCCTGCGTGGTGGTGCGACCCGAGCATCGTGACGCGGCGAGCGCACGCGGTGCGGCCATCGTCACCGCCGATCCCTACCTCTACTTTGCCCGCCTGACCCAGTGGTGGGCACAGCGCGTGCGCGCGCGGCCGGAAACCGGCATTCACCCCAGCGCCGTGATCGAGCCGGGTGTGCAGATCGACCCCTCGGCCAGCGTCGGGCCGCTGGTCTACATTGGTGCGCGCACGCGCATCGCCGCCGGCGTCGTGCTGGCTGCACAAGTCCACCTTGGCGAAGACGCCGAGGTGGGCGCGGGCAGCCGCTTCGGTCCGCGTGTTGTTTTCGAGCGTGGCTGCCGCATCGGTGCACGCGGCTTGGTGCAGGCCGGTGCGGTGATCGGTGGTGACGGCTTCGGCTTCGCGCCCGACCAGGGCAGCTGGGTGAAGATCGAGCAGCTGGGCGCGGTGCGCATCGGTGACGATGTCGAGATCGGTGCCAACACTTGCATCGACCGTGGCGCGCTCGACGACACCGTGATCGACGACGGTGTCAAGCTCGACAACCTGATCCAGATCGGCCACAACTGCCACATCGGCGCCCACACCGCGATGGCCGGTTGCACCGGCGTGGCCGGCAGCACGCGCATCGGGCGTCACTGCACGGCCGGCGGCAGTGCCATGATCCTGGGCCACCTCGAGATCGTCGACCACGTGCACATCAGCGCCGCCACCGTGGTGTCACGCTCAATCCGCAAGCCGGGCCACTACAGCGGCTTCTTCCCCATGGACGACAATGCACGCTGGGAAAAGAACGCTGCGACGCTCAAGCAGCTGCACACGTTGCGTGACCGCATCCGCGCGCTGGAGAACAAGCCATGAACCCGCCCGTGCTCGACATCCACAAGATCCTGAAAAAGCTGCCGCACCGCTACCCTTTTCTGCTGGTCGATCGTGTGATTGAGTTCGAGAAGGACAAACGCCTGCGTGCGCTGAAGAACGTCACCATCAACGAGCCCTTCTTTGGCGGCCACTTTCCGGCGCGACCGGTGATGCCCGGCGTATTGATCCTCGAGGCGCTGGCACAGACGGCAGCGCTGCTGTCGTTCGAGTCGGCCGGGCAGGACATTTCAGACGACATGGTGGTGTATTTCGTGGGTATCGACGGGGCACGCTTCAAGCGCCCGGTCGAGCCCGGCGATCAACTCATCCTGGAAGCGACGCTCGACCGCTCGCGCGCCGGCATCTACAAGTACAAGACCAAGGCCTTCGTCGGCAACGAGGTCGCGGCCGAGGCCGTGCTGATGTGCACCATGCGCCAGTTCAGCTGACGCCTTTCCCTTGCGATGACACGCATCCACGCCACCGCGATCGTCGATGCCCGCGCCGAGCTGGCGCCCTCGGTCGAAGTCGGCCCGTACTGCGTGGTCGGCCCCGGCGTGCACATTGATGACGGCACGACCATCGCGGCCCACTGCGTGATCGAGGGCCCGACGACGATCGGGCGCGACAACCGCGTGCATCCCTTCAATTCGCTGGGCGGCGCGCCCCAGGACATGAAGTACCGTGGTGAGCCGACCTCGCTGGTCATCGGCGACCGCAACACCATCCGCGAGTACTGCAGCTTCAATCGCGGCACCACGCAGGATGCCGGCAGCACGCGCCTGGGCGACGACAACTGGGTGATGGCCTATGTGCACCTGGCGCACGACGTGCAGGTGGGAAACCATACGGTGCTGGCCAACAACGCCACGCTGGCTGGCCACGTGCACCTGGGCGACTGGGTGATCGTGGGCGGGCTGTCGGGCATCCACCAGTTCTGCCATGTCGGCGCGCATGCGATGCTGGGCTTCCAGAGCCATGTCTCACAGGACGTGCCACCCTACATGACGGTGTCGGGCAATCCGCTGGTGGTGCACGGCCATAACGCCGAGGGCCTGCGCCGGCGCGGCTTTTCGCGCGAGCGCATCACGCGCGTCAAGCAGATGCACCGGCTGCTGTACCGCGACGGCTTGACGCTCGAGCAGGCGCGCGCGGCCATCGCGGCGCTGCAGGACGGCACGCTTGGCGCTGAGGCCGATGCCGATGTGCAGATGCTGCTCGACTTCCTGGCAGCGTCGACACGCGGCATCGCGCGCTGACCATGCGGCTGGCGATGGTTGCCGGAGAGGCCTCGGGCGACCTGCTGGCGGGTTTGCTGCTGGGCGGGCTGCGCCAGCGCTGGCCTGAGCTGCAGTCCATGGGCATTGGCGGCCCGCAGATGGCCGCGCAGGGCTTCAGGGCCTGGTGGCCCAGCGACAAGCTGGCGGTGCGAGGCTACGTCGAGGTGCTGCGGCACTACCGCGAACTGGCCGCGATCCGCAGGGTCACGGCCGAGCGCGTGCTGGATGAGCGGCCCGATGGATTTGTCGGCGTCGACGCACCCGATTTCAACCTCGGGCTGGAGGCACGGCTGCGTGCCGGTGGCATCCGCAGCATTCACTTCGTGTGCCCGTCGATCTGGGCCTGGCGCGGAGGGCGGGTCAAGAAGCTGCATCGCAGCTGTGATCATGTGCTGTGCCTGTTTCCGTTCGAGCCACCGCTGCTGCAGGCGCATGGTGTGCCCGCGACCTACGTCGGTCATCCCTTGGCCGACGCCATCCCGCTGCAGGCGCCACGTGTCGCCGCGCGACAGGCCCTGGGCTTGTTGGAGTCCGACACCGTGGTCGCCGTGCTGCCGGGAAGCCGGCGTTCGGAGATTGCCTACAACGCGCCCAGTTTCTTGCGTGCCGCGGCCCTGATGCATGGGCGGCGACCCGAGCTGCGCTTCGTCTTGCCGCTGGCGCCGGGCTTGCGGCCGCTGCTCGAGCCGCTGCTCGCGCTGCACGGGCCGGGGTTGCCGATCGTGTTGACCGATGGAGGATCGCATGCCGCGCTGGCGGCTTGCGACCTGACCCTCATCGCCAGCGGCACCGCCACGCTGGAGGCGGCCCTGTTCCGGCGTCCGATGGTGATCGGCTACCGCATGCACCCGATCAGCTGGCAGATCATGAAGCGCATGGGCTACCAACCCTGGGTTGGCCTGCCCAACATCCTGTGCCGCGAATTTGTCGTGCCCGAGCTGCTGCAGCAGGCCTGCACGCCGCAGGCCCTGGCCGACGAGGCCATGGCCTGGCTGGACGCGCCGGCGCGCAGCGCAGCCCTGCAACGCCGATTCGAAGAACTCCACCACCAGCTGCGCCAGGACACGGCGCGCACCGCCACCGATGCCATCGCACAAGCGCTCGCTGCCTGAACAACTGGGCCTGGATTGGTCGGGCTCCGGCCTGGTGGCCGGTGTCGATGAAGCCGGTCGCGGCCCGCTGGCCGGGCCGGTGGTGGCTGCCGCGGTGATCCTGGACGACCTGCATCCCATCAAGGGGCTGCGCGACTCCAAGCAGCTGACGGCCTTGCGCCGTGAACGCCTGTTCGACCTGATCATGGCGCGTGCCCTGTGCGTGGCGATCGCCGAGGCCAGCCATGAGGAGATCGACCGCCTGAACATCCTGCAGGCCACGATGCTGGCGATGCAGCGCGCCGTTGCACGACTGCGCCTGCCACCCGCTTTGGTGCTGGTCGACGGCAACCGCGTGCCGCCCCTCGCCATGCAGGCGCGCGCCATCGTGCAAGGTGATGCCAAGGTGGCGGCGATCTCGGCGGCGTCGATCGTGGCCAAGGTGCACCGCGACCGCTGGTGCGCCGAGCTGCACCAGCGCTATCCGGCCTACGGCTTTGGAGGCCACAAGGGTTACCCGACGGCAGCGCATCTGAAGGCGCTGCGTGAACTTGGCCCCTGCCCCGAACACCGGCGCAGCTTTGCCCCCGTGCGAGAGGCGCTTCGCCCTTGAGCAACCCGGCGCCGAAGCGGATCCTCTCGAAGGCCAACCCCTTGCTGGTGGCCCTGCGCAAGCTCGCACGCGACGGTTCGAACTACCGTCGCAGCGGACAGGTCTGGGTCGAAGGTGAACACCTGTGCGCCGCCGCGCGATGGCGCGGCGTCGAAGTGCGGCAAGCGCTGGTCAGCGAGTCGGCGTGGTCGAACCCGGCGCGCCGAGAGCTGGCGGCACACGCCTCGCGCATCGCGCTTGTGCCCGACGCGCTGTTTGCCGACCTCAGCACGCTGGAGTCACCGGCCGACATCGGTTTCGTGCTCGATCTGCCCGCTGCGGCAGCCGTCGACCGCGGGCTCGACGCCCTGCTGCTGGACCGCGTGCAGGACGCCGGCAATGTGGGCAGCATCCTGCGCAGCGCGGCCGCGCTTGGCGTGCCGCAGGTGCTGGCGATCAAGGGCTGCGCGGCGCTGTGGTCGCCCAAGGTGCTGCGTGCCGGCATGGGCGCGCATTTCGGCCTGCGTCTGATCGAGGGCCTGGACGAAGGCGACGTGCTGGCGCTGGGCATGAACCTGGTGGCCACCAGCTCGCACGGCGGCCAGCCCTTGCACTGTGCGCAGCTGCCGACGCCGATCACCTGGACGCTGGGCCACGAAGGGCAGGGCGTGTCGCCGCGGCTGTTGGCGGCGTGCGTGGCCACGGTGTGCATTCCGCAGCCGGGCGGCGAAGAGTCGTTGAACGTCGCGGCCGCCGCCGCCATCTGCCTGTACGAGTCGCTGCGCCGCGCGTCCTGCGCGTCTTAATAGATCAGCCGATCGGGGCGCAGGTCGCGCAGGATGGTGGTGGCGATCTCCTCGATCGACTTGTGCGTCGACGACAGCCAGGCGATATCGCTGCGACGCATCATGGCCTCGGCCTCGTTGACCTCGTAGCGGCAGTTTTCCAGCGACGCATAGTTGCTGGCAGGGCGGCGTTCGTTGCGGATCGAGGCCAGGCGCTCGGGGTCGATGGTCAGGCCGAAGCACTTGCGCTTGTAGGGTGCCAGCGACGACGGCAGCTGGGCGCGCTCGAAGTCGTCGGGGATCAGCGGGTAGTTGGCGGCCTTGATGCCATGCTGCATTGCCAGGTACAGCGAGGTCGGGGTCTTGCCGCTGCGGCTGACGCCGACCAGGATCACGTCGGCAATGTCGAGATTGCGCGCCGACTGGCCGTCATCGTGCGCCAGCGAGAAGTTGATCGCCTCGATGCGGTTGTTGTACTCCTCGCTCTTGCTGGCGTCAGAGAAGCGGCCGATGCGGTGGTTGCTCTTGACGCCGAATTCGTCCTCCAGCGGCTCGACGAAGGCGCGGAACATGTCCAGCACCAGGCCCTTGCACTGCGGGCTGGCGATGATGTCGCGCACGTCGTCGTGCACCAGGGTCAGGAAGACGATCGGACGCCGGCCTTCGCGCAGCGCCACTTCCTCGATCTCCGCCGCCACCTGCGCGGCTTTCTCGACGCTGTCGATGAAGGGCCGGCGCACATGGCGAGACCGGGCCGGAAACTGCGCCAGGATCGAGTTGCCGAAGGTCTCGGCGGTGATACCGGTGCCATCCGAGACAAAGAACACGGTTCGTTCGGGCATGGGGTCAATGGATTGGAGGCCGGCGCGGGCCGGTCGCGGCCATGCTATGTCAGAACTCCCTAGAATCGGTTCCAAATTCCGCTTGCCCATAGCGATCGCCAACGGCAGCAGGCCGCGCATGAACCTCCCAGGTCCAGAACTCGAATCCAACAGCACCCGGTTGCAGGTTTCGTGCGCCCATGCGGAAGCACCGTTTTTTTCATGTCTCGGAGCCTTCCCATGTCTGCAACGTCCCTGGCGACCACCCTGGTCGTACCGTTCGAACAACTGAGAATGACCGACGTCGACGCGGTCGGCGGCAAGAACGCCTCGCTCGGCGAAATGATCAGCCAACTGGCCAGCGCCGGCGTGCGTGTGCCCGGTGGTTTTGCCACCACGGCCCATGCCTTTCGCCAGTTTCTGCGCCATGGCGGTCTGGACCAGCGCATCGCGGCGAGGCTGAAGTCCCTGAACACCGAGGATGTGCGGGCACTGGCGCAGGCTGGCGCCGAGATCCGATCGTGGATCATCGAGACGCCGTTTCCGCCCGAGCTTGACGCCGCGGTGCGCATGCAGTTCGAACTGCTCGACCGCGACAGCCCCGCGGCCAGCTACGCGGTGCGGTCTTCAGCGACCGCCGAGGACCTGCCCGATGCGTCGTTCGCCGGACAGCAGGAGACCTTCCTCAACGTCAGCGGCATCGACCAGGTGCTGCACCTGATGAAGGAGGTCTTTGCATCGCTCTACAACGACCGCGCGATCAGCTACCGTGTGCACAAGGGCTTCGAACACACCGAGGTGGCGCTGTCGGCGGGCGTGCAGCGCATGGTTCGTTCCGACCTCGGCGCGGCCGGCGTGATGTTCACCATCGACACCGAGTCGGGCTTCAAGGATGTGGTCTTCATCACCGCCAGCTACGGCCTGGGTGAGACGGTGGTGCAGGGTGCGGTCAACCCCGATGAGTTCTACGTTCACAAACCGACGCTGGCGGCCGGACGATTTGCCATCATCCGACGCTCACTGGGCAGCAAGCTGCTGCGCATGGAGTTCGCGTCCGTCGACGAGCGCGCAGCCAGCGGCAAACTGGTGCGCACCGTGGACACGCCACCCGAGCAGCGCAACCGCTATTCGCTCAGCGATGCCGACGTGACCGAGCTGGCGCGTTACGCGGTGATCATCGAGAAGCACTACGGCCGCGCGATGGACATCGAGTGGGGCAAGGACGGCGGCGACGGCAAGCTCTACATCCTGCAGGCACGCCCAGAAACCGTGAAGAGCCAGGCCGAGGGCAAGGTCGAGCTGCGCTACAAGATCAAGGGCACGGGCACCGTGCTGGCCGAGGGCCGTGCCATCGGCCAGAAGATCGGCACCGGTCCGGCCCGGTTGGTGCGTTCGCTGTCCGAGATGGACCGCGTGCTGCCCGGTGACGTGCTGGTCACCGACATGACGGACCCCAACTGGGAGCCGGTGATGAAGCGCGCCAGTGCCATCGTCACCAACCGTGGCGGACGAACCTGTCACGCCGCGATCATCGCGCGTGAGCTGGGCATTCCGGCGGTGGTGGGCTGCGGTGACGCCACCGAGCGCATCCAGGAAGGCGCGCTCGTCACCGTGGCCTGCTCCGAAGGCGACACGGGTTTCATCTTCGACGGCCTTCTCGAGACCGAGGTCACCGAGGTGCAGCGCGGCGCGATGCCCTACTGCCCGATCAAGATCATGATGAACGTCGGCAACCCGCAGCTGGCCTTCGACTTCTGCCAGATGCCCAACTCCGGCGTCGGGTTGGCGCGGCTGGAATTCATCATCAACAACAACATCGGGGTGCATCCCAAGGCCATCCTCGACTACCCCAACATCGACCCCGAGCTGAAGAAGGCCGTCGAATCGGTGGCGCGTGGCCATGCGTCGCCACGGGCCTTCTACGTCGACAAGCTGGCTGAAGGCATCGGCACCATCGCCGCCGCGTTCTGGCCCAAGCCGGTGATCGTGCGGCTGTCGGACTTCAAGAGCAACGAATACCGCAAGCTGATCGGCGGCGCCCGCTACGAGCCCGACGAAGAGAATCCGATGTTGGGCTTTCGCGGTGCCAGCCGCTACATCAGCGGCGAGTTCAGCGATGCCTTCGCGATGGAATGCGAGGCCCTCAAGCGTGTGCGCAACGACATGGGGATGACCAACATCGAGATCATGGTGCCCTTCGTGCGCACGGTGCGCCAGGCCGAGCGGGTGGCGCAGATGCTGGCCGAGCGCGGCCTGCGGCGCGGCATCAATGGCCTGAGGCTGATCATGATGTGCGAGGTGCCGAGCAACGCCATCCTGGCCGAGCAGTTTCTCGAACACTTCGACGGCATGTCGATCGGCTCAAACGACCTCACGCAGCTCACGCTGGGCCTGGACCGCGACAGCGGCCTGGAACAGCTGGCGGGTGACTTCGACGAACGCGACCCGGCCGTCAAGGCGCTGATCTCGCGCGCCATCGCCGCCTGCCGCGCCACCGGCAAATACATCGGCATCTGTGGTCAGGGGCCGAGTGACCATCCTGACTTTGCCGACTGGCTGGCACAGGAGGGCATCGTGTCGATCTCGCTCAACCCCGACACCGTGGTCGACACCTGGCAGCGCCTGGCTGCGCAGTAGTCATCAAAGCCCCGACATCAGGCACGCCGCAACCTGCTTGATGCCGAGGCCCCGGGGGCTACACTCGGACCGGATTGCGCTGTTGCCGACTCTGGCCCGAAGTTGTATGAGCATCCGCTACCAGAAGTCCGAAGCAGGGCTCATCGAAATCGCCACCCGCGCGCGGGGCTTGCCGCCCCGGCTGCGACAGGCCCTGATCATGATCGACGGGCGCAAGACGGTCGACGATCTGCGGCCGCTGCTGGGGGACCGCACCGACGAGCTCATGCGGGCCCTGGTCCAGGGTGGCTTCGTGCTGGCTCTGGCCTCGGATCCGCTGCCGGTTGTCAGCTCGGCGGCGCCGGCTCGGGCGCCATCGCCTGTGCAGCGCAGCGTCGACCTCGAGGCCGTCAAGCGTGGTGCCGTGCGCACGCTGACCGAACTGCTCGGGCCGATGGCCGAAGCGCTGGCGTTGAAGATCGAGCGCGCCGGCAGCAAGGACCAGTTGCTGCCGCTGCTCGAACTGGGGCGCCAGAGCATTCTCAATACCCGTGGCGCGAAGGCGTCCGAGGACTTCAGCGCACGCCACATCGACGGCCTTTGACTGCGCCGGGATCGGCGCGCAGGCCTGCTGCGCGCCGATGCCCAGGATGCGTCAGGGCTTGCCGAGGTTCAGGTCGGGGTAGCGCACATGTTCGACCAGCTCTTGCGTGTCCTGGCGCGGGGCGCCGGTGAGCAGGCTGACAATGATGATTACAGCAAACCCGACCGGCACGCCGAACAGGCCGGCCGAGATCGGCGAGATGCCCCACCAGATGTGGTCGGCGATCGGGCTGGTCACGCCGAACACGCCGCGCAGCCAGGGCTGGGTAGTCACCATGTAGTAGAACGTGGTGCCCAGGCCCGCGATCATGCCCAGCGACGCGCCCCACTTGTTGGCGCGCTTCCAGAAGATGCCGAGCACCAGGGCCGGGAAGAACGCTGCCGCCGCGAACGAGAACGCGGCCGAAACCAGGAACAGGATGTCGGCCGGCTTTTGCGCTGCCACCAGGGCCGCGGCCAGGGCCACGACGAGCAGCAGGGCCTTGGACAGCGTGACACGCCGCGAGGTCGACGCGTTCGGGTCGATCATCTTGTAGTAGAGATCGTGGCTGAGCGCGTTGGCGATGGTCAGCAGCAGACCGTCCGCAGTGGACAGCGCCGCCGCCAGGCCGCCCGCGGCGACCAGTCCCGACACCACGTAGGGCAGGCCACCGATGGCGGGCGTGGCCAGCACGATGATGTCGCCGCCGATCTTCATTTCACCCAGTTGCAGGATGCCGTCGCCGTTGACGTCACTCACCGACAGCAAGGTCGGGTCGACCTTGTTCCAGGCGGCGATCCAGTCGGGCAAGTGATTGAATGGGGTGCCGATCAGGACCGTGAAGACCTCGTACTTGACCAGCACCGCCAGCGCGGGCGCCGTGAAGTACAGCAAGAAGATGAAGAACAGCGACCAGGTCACCGACTCGCGGGCCTGTTTCACGGAGGGCGTGGTGTAGTAGCGCATCAGGATGTGCGGCAGCGCGGCCGTCCCCACCATCAGGCAGAACACCAGGGCCAGGAAGTTGCGGCGTGACTCGTTGAATGCCTTCTGCGCCTTCTCGTCGCCACCTGGGTCGCCTGCGTACTGCTGGGCATGGCGCGGCATGCCGCCCAGCGGCTTGGCGCGGGCCTCGTTGGCCGCCTTGGCCGCGGTCCAGGCCTTGGTGGCTGCCCCAGCGTCGCGGGGCAGTGCGGCGACGACCTTCTCGGCCGCCTGCACCTCAAGCGCCGGTGCGTTGGCCGCCTTCAGATCGTCGAGCTTCTTGGTCGCGGCAGCCTTGTCGGCCTCCATGGCAGTCGGCACGTCCTTGAGCTTGGCGGCCAGGTCGTCGGCGCGCTGTTTGAAGATCGCGATGACTTCCTTTTCCTTCGGATCGTCGATCAGCTGCTTTTCCTTGGCCGTGACCTTCTCAAGCTGGTAGCCGTAGATGGCCTGCGGGATCGGCACGCCGGTCTGCTTGACCGACAGCCACACCACCGGAATCATGTAGGCGACGATCAGGATGATGTACTGCGCCACCTGCGTCCAGGTGACGGCGCGCATGCCGCCCAAGAACGAGCAGACCAGGATGCCCCCCAGGCCGACGAAGATGCCGACCTCGAAGGCCAGGCCCGACAGCCGGGTGGTGATCAGGCCGACGCCGTAGATCTGCGCCACGACATAGGTGAACGAGCACAGGATGGCGGCGATGATGCCCAGGAAGCGTGGCAGGTTGCCTTCGTAGCGGGCGCCCAGAAAGTCAGGGATCGTGAACTGGCCGAATTTGCGCAGGTAGGGTGCCAGGAACAGCGCCACCAGGCAGTAGCCGCCTGTCCAGCCCAGGATGAAGGCCAGTCCGCCGTAGCCGCTGAGGTACAGCGTGCCGGCCATGCCGATGAACGAAGCCGCGCTCATCCAGTCGGCACCGGTGGCCATGCCGTTGTAGACGGCGGGCACGCGCCGCCCGGCCACGTAGTACTCGGCGGCATCGGTGGTGCGGCTCATGATGCCGATGCCGGCATATAGGCCCACGGTGGCGATCAGGAAGATCAGGCCGATCCAGTCCTTCGGCAAGCCCATCTGCTCAAGCACGGCCAACACGATCACAAAGGCGAGAAAGCCGCCCGTGTAGAACGTGTAGACCTTGTTCAGCTGCTGCTTGAAGCCCTTCTGCGTGGTGGCGCTGAACGTGCCGCCGGCGGAGTTCGGTGTCTTTGCGGCCATCTCATTCCCCTTCGGATTCGGCTACGCCGAATTGCCGGTCCAGCCGGTTCATGTAGTACGCATAGAAGCCGATGATGACCACGTAGACGATCAGGGCCCCCTGGCCGGCGACCCAGAAGCTGAAGGGCCAGCCGAAGAAGTTGAAGTTGAGGTCGCGGGCGAAGTAGCCCAGGACAAAGGTCACGAAGAACCAGATGGCCAGAAGGATGCCCGTGATTCGCAGGTTCTTCTGCCAGTACTGACGGTGTCTTTCGGTCGCTTGCACGATGTCACCTCCTCCGATATCTCACCCGGATCGGCCGGGCCCCGCAGCGCCGGTTGGGCGCTTGCTTCTCATCGCCCGCAGTGCCCCGGGGCCTGCGATGCGTCTCCACACCTTGATGTCACTACATGCCTTCGCATCAAGCCGCGAGCCCGGTTTCGCGTTCAAGTTGCGCCGCAACCTTGGGCTCGAAGGCCTTCAGGTGGCGGATGATGCGAAGCGCCTCATCCGGTTGATGCTGTTCGGCGCGCGCGCGCGCCAGCCGGTACCAGCCATGGGGGCTCATTGGCTGCAGTTCGGTGTTGCGCTCGAGCGCGACGATCGCCTCGTCGGCGCGTTGCAGGTGCAGCAGCACCAGCGCCAGGCCGTACCAGGCGCGGTCCAGCTTGGGGTCGAGCGTGACCGCCTGGCGAAAGGCGGGCTCGGCCTCGGCATGGCGGCCTGCGGCGTCGAGCAGGTAGGCCAGGTTGAACCAGTCGGCCGCGCTGCGTTGCGGGTGGGTTCGTGTCAGGGCCTGCGCGTCGGCCAGCGCGTCAGCCATGCGTCCAAGCTGCGCCAGCAGGTGCGACCGGCTGGACAGCGCGTAGGCATCGCGGGGCCGCAGGGCCAGCATGGCAGTGAAGCAGTCGAGAGCATGCTGCCGGCGCCCGAACACCAGCAGCCCAAGTGCGCGCAGCTTGTGCAGGCGGTACCGCAGGGCATCGGATGTCATCGGCACACGTTGACCCCGGATTGCAGGCACAAGCCGATCTTGACCATCGTCAGCAGAACCCAGCACACGCTGAGCAAAAGAAAGGTCGCCAGCGGCACATGACGGTCGAGCACCATACGTGGACTGACCCACCGCATGAGCTTGAGGAACGGTGAAGCCACGATGTCCAGCACGCGATAGAAGACGTTGCCCTCGCGCCCTGCGCCAGCCAGCAGCGCCAGCACCCAGCGCCCGGCCAGCGACAGCAATGCGATCTCAACAATCAGTTTCAGCGCGTTGATGAGGAGCAGCATGCAGCGACCGTTGACATCGTCGACCCGACTATGTCCGTGCAGCGCTTACAGACTTCTGACAATCGATGATCGCTTGGTAAAAGCCCTCCCCCGAGACAACCCGCGATGCCCGACCGTGCAGGCGCAACACGGGCGTTCGGCAAATGACCGTCATCGAAATACGACGACCAAGTTCTGACGCCGACAGCGCAAGACTTTGCCGTCATCGGTTACGCTGCCCCAGTCTTCTTGCCTGCCCGACAATCGCGCGATGGTGCGTCACGAAGCAAAGGTGCGACTGAACCCGAAGGGGGAAGGTAGTGCTGCTGCATGCTGCGCCAGTCCAACGGGTGAGAGTCCCGTCCCGGTAGGCGTCGGAGCGCCGGGTAGC